>Ga0163151_10000020_pt1 | contig 274667 bp, 245 predicted proteins | sample OliLakLV19MP5IB2_FD_145596 | JGI IMG/M metagenome (GOLD analysis project Ga0163151, IMG submission 145596) | Freshwater microbial mat bacterial communities from Lake Vanda, McMurdo Dry Valleys, Antarctica - Oligotrophic Lake LV.19.MP5.IB-2 | ecosystem: Environmental > Aquatic > Freshwater >...
GGTTGCAACAAGTAAATCTTGTGCTCCAATTCTATTTGTCGATGCAGAAAGTGTTCCAAATGGTACTGTAGTAGTTGTCGTTGTAATATTCGTTGTTGCACCGTTCACTGTCTGTGCAGATGCTACTCCTGTTACCGAAAAAGATAATGTTGGATCTATTGTTGCTGAAACTGTCTGTCCATTTGTATAGATAAAAGCAATTGTTGAACTATCTACTGGTGCTGTAGCACAGTCTACATTATTAAAAGTTGAAAATCTTAAAAAATAAACTGTTCCTGCTACCGAACCATTAGTTATTCCAGTTAGAACAACTGTCCTAGTAGATGCAGACGCTGGTGTTTCACCACCCGCAAGAGTAATACTTGAGGTTCCAGTGGCATCAATATTAGAAATTCCCCAGCTAGCTGGGGTTGGTACATATGTTGAGGTTCCGCTAAGGGCAAGACCTGTTATTGTCATTCCTGTTGGTTTGCTTCCCGCGCTTGCTGCATCTGAAAATGATACTTTCATACATTTCATTGCGCTTGTTGTTACTCCTGAAAACTGCAATGTATACGTGACTGAAGCAGTGCTTGTTCTTGAATCTGAAAGAGTAGCAGAAGCTGCAGATAAGGTGGCTGCGTGAACAATTCCAGATGCACCAAATAATGCATAAACTATTGTGAATAAAAGAACCAGATATCCTTTTAACATGAACTTTTAATTTTTAACTAATACAACTCACACTAGGAAAGTTTTAATTCCCTTCAGTGGGAGTGTAATCTACTATATTGCATCCACTATACCCTGTCAATTATACATTTGTCCCGCTATTTGCGGGGCTTCCTTATTCTTTCATCTTTAGAAGTCTTTGGTAGTATTACTCCTTTTGTGGATTGAACTTTAATAACTACAGACTTAACAGACTGTACCTTCTTTGACTTTATCTTAATTTTATTAACAGTATTCCCTAATCTATGAGAAGAATCTTTAGTTCTTCTCTCAAAGAGTATGCGTACTGCTCTACTTATTCTTTCTCTAAATACAGCAATAAATATCATTAATACCAGAAATACAATGATCTGTTTATACGGGGCAATATAGAATGTAACTTTGTCCGATGTCAGTACCTTTTTCTCAATACCATAATTAATAACCGTTTCTGCAGTAAATTTCCCAAATAGATAAGGAGAGTCTATTTTGAATTGATAGTGTTTATCAAGACCTGGAAGACTGAGCTCATTCTTAATATCAATTATTTGTACCACTTCATTTGTGAGATCATTTTTTATAATTATCTGTCCAATTGGCAACAGATGTATATTCCCCGTATTCTTAAGACTTAATCTACCCTCAATAGGAAAATTCTCATAGAAACCATTTAAATTTAGAGTACCTATTTCCATGTTTTCTATAATCTCACCAGGATTTTGCATTAGTATTAGAACTGCAACTCTTACATACACGTATGCTGAATCCTTAGAAATGAGCTCTGAGGGTATAAGTGGTTGAAAATAGATAGTTGCATAATGTCCACCCGGAGATGCGTTCTTTGGCTGTTGAATTACTAGGGTAACTTTCTTTACTTCCTGAGGTTGTAGGATAAAATCTGTATCACTATCTAATAGTGTAATCCACGATGATGAATCATATTGCTCAAGGTTCTCTTTTGAAATATCTTCTTTATTCTGTGAAGTGAAACTCTGTTTCATAGCCTTTATTGGTATTGCCTGATTCGTGAGATTATAAATCTCTATTTCTCTCTTTGTTACACCGTCTTTAGAAAGAACTACTTCAACTATAGTCGGTTGTACTGCAAGTGCTGTTTGAGAAGCTATAACTCCAACCTGTTGCTGAGAAGCAGAACGTGCCTTAATTGAGGGGTGTGTATAAATTGATATCATTACTACCAAAATACCGAGAAGTAGAATCCTTAATTCTTTCATTATTAAGAGTATGCCCCTTAATATAAGTTAATACAAATCAATACTGTGGAATTATAGAATAAATTAAGGTTGTGTTGTATCCCCCCGCTGCTTGAATTGCACTTACTTTTAATTTGTAAGTGAGCGTAAATGCCTGATTAGTAATAGGTGTACCACTTACTGCTGATGTATGATCTGCAACAATATCTCCTGGAGCCGTGGAACTAAATGGCGCATAGCAAGGAGGACTACCACCACCCAGACAGGTTGCTGGACTAAATATATTTACCCCTTGAATACTCGTATCACTTGATGTATATCCAAAGCCGTAATCACTCCCTCCCCATGCAGCAGGACTACTATATGAACCTGCGCTAAAATCAGGAATTGTAATAACTCCTGCAGAATGCCGTAGTAAACCTGTTTTATATGCTCTAATGACATACCCATGCGCTGAGTTAACTGATGTCGTAAGAGTTGTAGTCTTTGTATCAGAGAAGCTATTACTATTATTCAAAACGTCGAAAGTGATTGTATTAGCAGATAATGAGAAAGATAAGCCAGGTGCAACATATTGACCATTTGAAGAAAATACAGAAACATTACCTACTCCATCAGTTGCTCTTACATTAAAGTAATACAATACTGATGTTTTTAAATTTAAACTAGATACCGATACACTTGTACCTGTTCCATTAGATGTCCAATTTTTAATGCTATTGTCGCCTGCGGATATTCCTATTGAATATTCATAACCACCAATACCTGATGGCCCGAAATTAAAACTACCCCAGTTAGCAGCTAAAGTTGAAAGGGATCCATCATTATAAGTTATATCGACGCCTACGGTACTACCATCATAAACTATTCCTCCTGTTGCACCTGTTGCATCAATTGAAAAATCAGTAGCAGATTCGGCATTTCCACCATAACTAACCCAGGCAGAGTAAGTACCTGTAATATCCCTAGTTCTTGCCTGCCAATGGTAAAATTCATCTGCAATTCCAGAAATAGTATTTTCCATAGCAATAAGAACACCTATATAAGATACTTGACCCCCGCAACTAGTATTAACATTAGTAAAAGCAGTGCCGATAGGTTTAATTTCAACACAAAGATAAAGATAATCAGGATTATTCGGGTCAGTTGCATTTGCTGTAAATTTAACTGAATTCTCTAAAATCATTGTGCCTGTGGTTATAGCCGTATTATCTACTTTCAATTGTGCCAAAGATGAAGGAGAACTTGGAGCTGTATTACTACAACCCATAAAAACCCAATTTGCACCATTACCTGAAACATCAGTACTACTTTTTGCTGAAATACCTGCAGTACCTCCTTGATCTTGTACGCTCACATCGTTAATATTAAATGTTCCAGTTCCGCTCCAGGCACGCTGGACCCCACTAGAAGTAGAGGTGATACTTACAACGATTGCTTGCGCACAAGTTGTACCGTTACCTTGAATAGTAATTACTCCAGCATTACTTACGCTACCAGCGAGAGTTAAATTCCCTGTCGAAGTGTTAGTATATGTTCCATTCACAGCTACTGATATAGCAGTGGAACCATCTATCCGAACATTTAAAGCTCCTTGTGTCAGAAGTCCTCTAGTAACTGTAAGTGTATTTGCAAGTCTTAAGTGAGTTGTTAGTAGTGAGGAGGATAGTGCAGTAGTATCCTTATTAACTTCCATATTATAAAAAATTGGTGTACAAGATGTTACGTTTGGGCAACCTGAGTTGACCTGAGAAACAGTAGGTCCATCAAAGACCACCTTCCCATTATTATGATTAAATGTACCTGCTATATAAGTAAATGCTCTGCCAATATTCATAACGGGTGGGGCAGTAAATGTACCTGAAGTCATAGTGAAACCAGTATCCAGCATTTTAACTGTAGTATAGCCACTTAAATCGACTGTAGCACCATTAATATTAAATGCTGAGTTACTATCGGTCATTTCCAATCCAGTGAATCCAGAAAGAGCTGCACCAGCATTCATAGTAAGAATACCAGAAGAACGGCTACTATTTACAGTTAGAGTACCTGTACCTGAAAGAGTTCCCGAAAGGAAAGTTGCAGCATTCACTATTGGATTATTGCCTAAAGGAAAATTACAATCACTACCAATGGTTCGGGTATTAGTAGTTGTAGGCGAACCATTAGCGGGAATAGTGATTAAATTAAAAGTAACATTATTGCATTCATAAGATGCATTTACTATTCCATCCATACTAATAGTGCCTCCATTGGCATTGAATGTAGGTGAACCAGTTATGCTAATACTTCCTACCAAAGTCATGGTTCCACTTGATGAGGTAAAAGTACCGCCGGAGATTGTCAATCCACCATTTAAATCTGCGCCAGCAGTTGGCATAGTTAAAGAACCACTTGAGATGCTAACTGCACCAGCCACAACAAAGCTTGAATATGTGGACAGATTTACAGAGGAACTATTTTGAACAGTAAAGATTTGGAAATCCAATGCTGTGAAACCCGATAGCGTTGATGTGCTAGCATTCATGACAAATCCACTTCCGGCTCCACTCTTAGTCAAGGTACCAGTTCCACTCAAAGTTCCATTTACATTAAGACTACTAGTGCCTGATATTGTTGGATTATTTCCTAATGGGAGGCTACAGTTAGCTGCTATTGTCTTAGTTGATGACGTGTCTATAGTTACGCTATTAAATACAGCATTATTACAAGTTATAGTTGCGGATGTTGCTCCATCAATAGAGAACGTACCTCCGTTTGCATTAAAGGTTGTACTTGAATTAAATGTAACACCGGCCCCAAGGGTCATTGTACCTGTTGGAGCTGTAAAGGTTGTTGTAAAAGTTACAGTTGGTGTGTTTAGTACAAATGCACCATTAATATCAACTGTTGTGTAAGTGCCTAGATTCAAACTAGTGTTGGCCGTTCCCCCTGAAGAAACTCCTATTGTAAAAGCTGCATTTGATATTAATCCTCCAAAACCCGACAGGGAAGCTGCATTTTGATAAGTAAACGTGCCTGTGGTTAGTGTTAAAGTCCCCGTTCCACTCAAAGTTCCATTTAAAGTTACTGAGTTCGCTATAGTAGGATTATTACCAATAGGGAAGTTACAGTCTGAAGCAATTGTCTTTAAACCAGTATTGTTAAAGATGATTGAGTTGAAAGTTGAACTGTTGCAAGTTATGACTGCTGTGGTACCAGTAAAAGTAAGAGTCCCGCTGTTGTGATTAAAAGTAGCACCTGAACTAATCGTAAAAGTTGAAACTGCAGTCATAGTTCCTGTAGGAGCTGTAAAGGTTCCACTACTTAATAAAAAAGCACCATTAATAGTCACTGGACTATAACTTCCTAAATTCACAGTAGCCCCTGATATTGTAAAACCAGAAGCAACTAACCCACTAAACCCAGATACAGACGAGCCAGTGTTTTGGGTTAAAGTTCCAGCTGTGTGAGTTAATGTTCCTGTACCGTTTAAAGTTCCATTTATAATAACGCTATTCCCAATTGTTGGATTATTACCTAAGGGAAGACTACAATTACTATTAACTGTTTTGACGCCACTTACTGGAGATAGTATAACTGCATTAAAAGTTACATTATTACAGCTAAGCGTTGCTGTACTTCCGTCAAATGTTATTATTCCCCCATTAGCATTGAATGTGGGTGAACCAGAAATAGATAGAGCTACCGCAAGTGTCATCGTCCCTGAAGGTGCAGTAAAAGTTCCTCCGCTTATTATTAAATCAGCATTTAAATCAGCTCCAGCGTTTGGAAGTGTTAAGCTCCCAGAACTTAAACCTACATTACCTACAGCTGCAAAAGAGGTATATCCGCTCAAATTCAACGTAGCACCTGCAACCGTAAGAGCCCCTGCAGTTGAAATTGCACTGAAACTCGAAAGACTTGATCCTGTATTCATTACAAGAGTACTAGTCGATACTCCAATAGTTAGAGTTCCTGTTCCAGACAAAGTTCCATTATTTATTAGAGGTCTTGAAAAGCTAGGATTATTGCCTAAAGGCAAAGTGCAGTTGCTGCTAATTGTTTTAATATTTGAAGCAGCACTAAAAGTTACTAAATTAAAAGTGACATTATTACAACTAATAGTCGCTCCTGCACCATCAAAAGTCATAGTTCCTGAATTATGATTGAAAGTACCACCTGTTATCGTAAATGTTGCTGAAACAGCAGTTACTCCACTTGATGCTGTAAAAATTCCACCAGTAGCCAATGTAAAAACAGCCGTGGTAAAAGATTGATTGCTGGCAGTAAATACGCCATCACTCTGGCTGAAGGTACCGCTGATTGTTAAACTTCTTGCCATAGTTATCGTTTCAGAATAGCCCGGATCTACAGTTAAATTGGTTACAGTTCCTGCAAACGAAGCATCAATCGTAGCGTTTTTGGTACTAGTATCATTAAAAGTTACTGTATCAGCACTTGCAGGCACAATATCAGAACTCCAATTTGTTGCACAGCTCCATTTATTACCATCCCCCGCATTACCTCCACATGTTCCATCTGTACCACCTCCATCCCAAGTATAACTTGCTGCAAGAGCATATTTTGCTCCATACAATGCAACAGAAATAGTACTTATAAGGACCAATACTAGCTGAGCAATTAAAAGAATAATAATTGCCATTGCAAAACCAATAGCAGGATACATTCTGACCCTAAATTTTCTTAATGCTTCTCTCTCCTCATCAATAATTTCTTCCTGCTCAATTTTACCTACAATAATAAAGAAAATAAAAAGATAAAAGCTAGTAACAAGTTGATTTAAGATGAATATTAACCTTTCATAAAGTCGTACTATGAAATTAGCAGTTGTCTCTCTCTCTATAAAGATCGATGCTATATTCGAATATGAAATAACCCTTCGAGCAATAAAATTTGTCACATTAGAAAAGAAAGAATCCCTTTTTATCTTTTCCTTCTCTGATAAGAAAGATAGGATAAAATCTAATAGATTCTCCGGAAAGGTATCAACATCCTTTTCAAGTTGGTGATACTCTCCTTTGGTATCTTTAAACGTTTCCCTTGTCTCATGTAACAATATAATCTGCGTATCTTTAAATTTCTTGTTTGTTGTGAGGTATTTAACCAATTCTAATCCACTGTATCTTGGCAAAGTAGCATCAATAATGACAATATCCGGTATAAGGATCATCGCATATCCAAGTCCTTGCACTCCATCTCCTGAGGTAAAGATTCTGCTACCTGTATATCTCCCAAGTAATTTCTTTAAAACAAAACGAATGGAAATATCACTGTCGATAACTAATATTGATCTCTCTTTAGAACGGGCAGGTTTCATTCTATATATTCTACAATAAATACCGAAAATGGGTAATGGCTGTCATAAGAAAAACGTAAAAATTAGTTTTAATGATTAATCGATTTCAAGAGTAACGACGTTTTCCCTATCTTTTAGTACTTCCTCTGCGTGATTTTCCTATCTTTTCTAGTAGCGACTTCTTAATGCTCTTCTTAGTATTCTTATACTTTAGCAATATAATATAGATAAGAATGCTAATATTAATTAAAAGAATACCCATAAATACAAATATGAGAGTTTCATTCTGCGATTCCAATTTTATAACTACCATTCTGTCATCTTTGGTAATTGTAATATTTTTAGAGAATTCATAAGTATCCGTTACTCCAAGCACCTTGTACATGCCCAGTGGAACATTGGTAAAGATAGCAAATCCATTTTCGTCTGTAATCACAACTTGATTTAAAATAGCAATAGTAATTTTAGTGTTAGGAACCGGCTCATCATTTTCATTCAATACTCTTATGATAAATTCTTTGAATCCGTCTATTACCCCGCTAGTGGCTATATCAACGACCGAGTCTGTAATTTGAGGAGTTGGTGTTACTATACTTGCACTATATTCTATCAAACTGGAATACAGATCGGACTCATTGCCTGCTCTATCTCTAAATCGAATATATATTATTTTTAACCCATAACTAGTGCTTAGTGTATATTCTTTTGTTTTACTGTAATTTACCCATTTTGCGTCTGAAAAATCATTTCTTTCAGAATAAATCATCTGATCTATACCAGAGCGTGTATCTTGTGCGGTAGAGATTAAATAGATTTTCGGGTCTGTACTTGCTGTTTTATACGTAAGTGATAGTTTCCCCGTAGGTTTAACTGTATCGACAATAAATGCCTTTCCACCCGAATTTAAGATCGTGTAACCACTATCTCCATTATGATTATCTATCCCTTTCATTCTGACATAATATTCGACATCAGGAAGTGGTGATGAGACTGTATATGATTTATTTCCTTGAGTTTCTAATATAGATGTGAAATCTATCTCAGGAGATAAAAAATCACTATTATTGTCCATTTGAATTGTATATTTGACGGTATCAGAGACATTTGGATCAGTAATATCAAAAGTAAATGTTGGTGTATTATCATTAGTAAATGCACCAGTAGTTAGATTAGTTGGCGATACATTTGTTATAGTAGGATTGTTAAAGTTCCAACCTATATTATTTCCTACATCTGTAATATTTTTTCCTGCAGCTTGGATAGTTGTGCCGATGTTGTTGCTGTCTTGCACATTTAGGTACTCTAAGTCTACAGAACCCTGCGGATTTATTGACCATGGACTGCCTGTTGTTATAGCTACCAGATTCAAGATATTCCCGGCGGTACCTTTCAAACTTAGGTTGTTAATTATAGTTTGTGTAAATCCTGATTCAAAAGCAAATATATTTCCTCCTCCTGCAGTCACTTCTAAGTTATAGAATGTGACACTATCATATTTAATTCTTACTTGTTCGGGATTTGTCGTTTCAAATCTAACAGTTCCATTGTTATGAATAAAATTTCCATCATCCATACTCATAGTTCTTCTCAATATCATTAAAGGTGCTGCTATTAGAATACTATTACCATCCAAGAATAATGCTGGAGAACTACCTGTTGTTCCTTTGAGTATCACTTCCGTAAAATTGGAAAGATTTAAAGTAGATGCATTATTTAAAGTTAGTTGATATGCTTCAATCTTGTCAAAACCAACTATACTTCCAGCTCCAGAAATTACAAATGCACTACTATTATCATATGTACTTAAAATTTTACCTGATCCAGTAAGTGTGCCCTGCACAGTAATTCTACCTGTAAAGGTTGGGTTATTACCCACTGGCATGTTACAGGTTGGTCCAATTGTTTTAGTTCCTGAGGTGTGAGTGAAACTAATAAGGTTAAAGACTATGTTATTGCATGTCAGAGTAGCGCTTGAAGAGCCATCGAATGTTATAGTCCCATTATTATGATTGAAGGTAGGCGAACCTGAAATTGTTAGATTACTGGCCATCGTTAATGTCCCGCTTGGTGCTATAAAAGTACCACCTGAGATTATTAAAGACCCATCAATATCAGAGTTAATTGGCAGAGCTACTGAACCAGAAGATAAAGTTAAGGCTAAAGAAGATGAAGTCTGACTAAATGAGTTATATCCACTCATATCCAAATTAGCCCCTGCTACCGTAAGTGCTCTTATTGATAGCTCATTTATTCCAGATAGTGCTGCACCGCTATTCATTGTAAGTGTGCCATTAGCATAAGTTAACATGCCTGTAGCACTTAGACTTCCATTTAAGGTTATTGCTGCCCCATTTGTGCTGGTTACTGTAGGATTATTACCTAAAGGGAATGTACAATTACTATTTATGGTTTTAGTACCCGTTGCAAATGCAATTGTAACTAGGTTAAATACAACATTATTACAACTCAAAGTTGCTGTACTACCATCAATTACGATTGTTCCATTATTATGACTGAAGGTGGGCAAACCTGAAATTGTGATAGTCCCTCCCAATAAGAGATTCCCACTAGGAGCATTAAAGGTACCTCCAGAAATTATTAAAGCAGTATCTATATCTGCTCCAGAAGGAAGACTTACGGTTCCTGAAGTTAAACTAAATGTTCCTGGTACTAGAAATGGAGTATAGTTAGTGAAATCAACTGTTGCCCCAGCGATTGTTAAACCAGCACCGTTACTTAAGCCAGTAAAACCCGTAATTGCTGATCCTGTGTTGAATGTTAATGTACCTGTGGTTCTAGTGAGTGTACCAGTGCCTGAGATTGTACCATTTAGGATCACTCCATTAGGGATTGTAGGATTAGCTCCTAATGGCAGATTACAATTGCTATCTACTGTTTTTACACCTGTCTGACCAGCAAAGGAAACAAGATTAAAGGCTACATTATTACAACTTAAAGTTGCGATTGTACTGCTATCAAATGTTATAGTCCCATTATTATGATTAAAAGTAGGAGAACCTGAAATAGTAGATGCAGCAGCTACAAACATTGTTGCACTAGGAGCATTGAATGTTCCGCCCGATAAGGCAAATGTCCAATTAAAATCTAGATTACTGCCTGACGAGGTAAATACTCCTCCTGTTTGAGTAAAAGCATTAGTTATAGTTACAGGTAGATTAGGTAGAGTTAGAGATCCAGCGCTCAAATTTACTGTTCCACCTAATGCAACCGAAGTATAGTTAGATAGGTCTAAAGTAGCTCCAGCAACAGTTAGATTCTTTGTTAGATTCATTCCGCTAAATCCTGATAAAGCAGATCCTGTATTAAAGGTAATTGTACCACCACTAAAAGATCCTAGGATACCTGTACCGGTTAAAGTACCATTAATTATATAACTGGTATTATTCCCATTTATGATAGGATTATTGCCAAGTGGAAGATTGCAATTACTATTTACGGTCTTTGTGGTGGAGGTGGTGGTATTAAGTACAAAAAGATTAAATACAACATTATTACAGGTAAGTGTCCCTGATGTTCCTGATGCAATCACAGTCCCATTATTATGATTAAAAGTCCCACCTGTGATATTTAGACTATTACCCCCCGTTAACGTGAGGTTTCCTGTAGGGGCATTGAATACCCCACTAGACATTATTAGGGGCATTGTCAAATTTCCCGTTGTAGTGTTGAACGTACCTCCAGAAACTGTTAATCCATTAGCTATAGTGCCCCCGGCAGGTAAAGTTAAACTTCCTGATGATAAGGTTACTGTATTTGTTCCCGTAAAGCTTGTATACGAACTAAAATCTAGATTTGCTCCAGCAATATTTAATCCAGGAATAGATATTGCAGTAAATCCTTCAATAGCTGCCCCAGTGCCAAAAGTATTGCCGTTGGAATTTATTGTAAGTGTGCCAGTTCCACTAAGTTTACCTCCATTGAGATATACTGCGCCGGTGGATACTGGATTATTACCTAATGGTAGGTTGCATCCAGCGTTTACAGTTCGTGCTACACCATTATTATGAGATAAAGTTACACTATAGAAAGTATTTTCTCCGCAGTTGATTATACCATTGCCATAGCCAGCCATAATTACAGTACCATTATTATGGTTAAAGGTTCCTCCAGTAAACACCCAGTTACTCCCATCATTTTTTACTCTGAACGCTGGCGGAGCAGTGAATGTCCCAGAACTTATACTGAACGTTCCTATACTAACCTCTTCAGAATATGAACTAAAATCTACAGTCCCGCCTGCAATAATTAGACTGTTATATGTACCTCCAAATCCACTAAATCCTGATAATACCCCAGTTGCACTAATAGTAAATGTTCCGGTTATGTGAGTTAACTTTCCTGTTCCAGTTAGGGTTCCATTTAAAATTATAACCGCAGGTATTGTAGGATTATTGCCTAAAGGTAGACTACAATTGCTATTTACTGTTTTGGCCCCTGTTTGACCAGTAAATGAAACTAGATTAAATGTTACATTATTACAACTAAACGTTGCCCCACTACCGTCAAATGTAATCGTACCTCCATTATGATTGAAGCTTGCTCCAGAATTAATAGTAAAGTTAGTTGCGAAGCTTGATATCCCTGAAGATGCTGTAAATGTCCCACCACTATTTAAAGTAAATGAACTATTAACATCTAAAGCTTGATTTGCAGCAGTAAAAGTACCGGCAGATTGAGTGAAGGTTGTTGTTACTACTAATGTCCTAGCTTGGGTTATCGTCCCGGTGTAGCCAGCTGCAATTGTTAAGCTCGATACTGTTCCTTGGAAAGATGAGTCTATTGTTGCATCTTTAGTCGAGGTTCCGTTGAAAGTCACTGTATCTGTCGATAATGGCACAATGTCACTACTCCAGTTTGTTGCGCAACTCCATTTGTTGCCATCTCCTAAACTTCCTCCACAAGTACCGTCAGTTCCTCCACCATCCCAGGTATAACTTGCAGCCAACACATATTTAGCACTAAATAATGCAACAGTGACCACACTAAGGAGAATAAGTACTATTTGAGCAATAATAAGAAATATAGTTGCAGTAATAAAACCAATAGCAGGATACATTCTGACTCTAAACCTATTCTCCTCCTCACTCCCACCCTTAATACTTTCTTCTTTAAAGGTTTTCCCCATAAAAAGAAAAAAAGATAAAAGATAAAAACTCGTTATAATTTGGTTAATAAGAAAAACAAACCCATTAAAAAACCCTGCAAAAATATTATATCCCGTTTTCCTCTCAATAAAAATTGATGCCGTATTTGAGTAAAAGATTATTCTGCGAGAGACAGAATTAATAACCTTTAATAAGAAAGAAGACTTTAATTTTCGATTTCTATCTGGAAATAAACCAAAGATAAAACTAATGAGATTTTGTGGAAAATCATTATTCTCTTTTTCAAGTTGGTGATAACGTAATTCGTTCTCTTTAAATGTGTTCTTTGTCTCGTGCAAGAGTATTATTTCTGTATCTTTGAACTTCTTATTTGTTGTCAAGTAATCAACTAATTCTAACCCACTATATTTTGGTAACGTTGCATCAATGACAATAATATCAGGCTTAATAATCAACGCGTAACCTAATCCTTGTACCCCATCATCTGAAGTAAAGATAGTACTATCCGTGTATCTCTGTAAAAGTTTTTTAAGGACAAAACGAATGGAAATATCACTGTCGATTATAAGAATCTTCTTCGTTTTTACATTGGGGGTCAGCATTTAACATCATTTTATGATAATCCCAGCAATTATGTAAGTACAATGGCAACATAATGATACAATTAATTATGATCTTCAAACTCTTCTTTGACTTCGTTCGTAAAATAGGATTTATAGTACCTATTGTTATTGGGCTAGTTCTTGCATATATTTACTTTTCAAATCCCCTTTCTTCTAATGGCGCATTATCCCTAGTTGATATGGTACGAAATATCAACTTGAATGAAGTATCAAAAGTAGTCGGTAGTCTTCAAAATAACAATATTACGGCAACTGAAACTCCTTCAAAATGGCAATCTAAACAAAGGGTAATCTTTGACACAACTCCACCTATACAGTTTACCCTAGAAACAGCTCTAACTGCCGAGCAAAAGCAAATAGGACTTATGTATCGTGATAATCTCGAAACATATCAAGGTATGCTTTTTGTCTTCGATTCAGATTCAAATACAGGATTCTGGATGAAAAATGTTAATTTCTCTTTAGATATTATCTTTCTTGATAAAGACTATAATATCGTAGATCTATTTGAGAACGTGCCTCCTTGTAAAATTGCTGATTCTGAACAACGATCTTGTCCTACATATACTTCAACAACACCCTATAGATTTGCAATAGAACTAAAGGGAAAAACGATAACTGATATTGGTATTACAAAAAAAACAATTTTAAAATTTGAGTAATCTATTATAGTGCTGTCATCTTTGCCATAAGCTTCTCTACTTTACTTCCCCATTCATTTGGAGTTACCGGGTTGTATTTTGGAGCTATTTCTCTTGGTGTATCTGCTCCTCTAGCATAGTAATTCGACATCCCTCTCGCAACATCATAAATTGCTACTTGAAAGCTAGGATATCCCCATTTACCCCAACCAAATGGGTTATATGCTTTAAAAAGATGTTTGCCTCCGCTTGATTCAACAATTGAAATTGATGGTAACAATCGATAGTCAATTTTATAAAGTTCAGCTGCACGAACAAAATCTTCTGCATTTGCCTCGAGTGGTGCATTATATTTTTGATAGAAAGATTTTACCGCATTTACCTTATTTACAAACAATTCGTCTGTCCGCGGATCACGTCCACCGTTTTCTAAAGGATACTCGTTAATAATTATTTGCTCGGTTGCAGCATATACCTGTTCTACCGGTACAATATCCGTATAAGAGATACTCGTGTCACTGGTGTCATAAATCCATGAAAAGGCAAAGAAAGACCAAAGTCCAATAAAGAAGATAAGAATAACCAAAAGGAGACTCACTACCCGCATTGCATTACGATAGGCAGAAATATGTATCATAATTATAGATTATACCACAAGTATCGATATTATTATATTTTAAAGAGATCTTCCTGTCTTTAGTTTAGACCGCAAACTATGATCCATCAAGGAGTACTCTTCCGGTCATATCTGTGGGAATTTCAACTCCTAAGAAATCAAGTATGGTCGGTGCTATATCCGAAAGTTGCCCCATAGGAAATTCATAAAACTTCGCCTCTTTATATACTGCCATAAAAGGTACCGGGAAGATCGAATGTTCCGTATCAATATCACCTGTTTGCAAATTAATCATTTCATCAACATTTCCGTGATCTGCTGTAATAAAGACTGCACCATTCTTAGCAAGAACGCTTTTAACAACCTGCGCTACACAGTAATCAACATGTTCAACAGCTTTAATCCCCGCTTGCAAAACACCCGAATGCCCTACCATATCCCCATTAGCAAAATTAATAACGAAAAAATCAAAGATATTTAAAGAGAGCTCTATCTGAAAACGCTCAAGAATTTTGTAAATACTCATCTCTGGGGCAAGATCGAAAGTAGCAACATTTGGAGAAGGAATATTAATTCTCATTTCCCCTGGGTAAACAATATTAGAACCACCATTAAAGAAATACGTAACATGCGGAAATTTCTGTGACTCAGTTAAGCGTAACTGTCTGACACCTGCTTGCGAAAGCACCATTCCTAGAGGCATTTTTACATCTTGTTGTTCGAATGCAATCTTTACTTCTAAATCTTTAGCATAACGCACCATTGTCACTACTTCATTCTCGAAAACTTCTTTGTTTCTATGAAAGAAAGGGAACTCCCTAGAAGTCAAAGATTGAGTGAGCTGAATAGCACGATCGGGTCTGAAATTTAAAAAGAATACCGAATCACCTGTTTTTATTATTGCCTCCGATTTTCCTATGACAATATGTGGGTCGATAAATTCATCGGTAATACCACTCTCATATGACTTTTCGAGAACCTCCTGCCAATTCGATGCTTCAATCCCCTCACCTAAAGTAAGGAGATTATACGCCTTCTGAGTTCTTTCCCAAGTCTTATTTCTGTCCATGGCAAATTGCCTTCCTATTATAGTGGCAATCTTCCCTACTTGAAACTGCTTCATCCATTGATCTACTATAGTAAAAGATAATGTAGCCGCCTGCTGGGCGGAGTCTCGACCATCGGTAAATGAATGAATATATACTTTTTTTAGTCCCCTTTGTTGGCAAAGTTCTAAAGTAGCCTTAAGATGGGCAAGCGATGCGTGGACATTTCCGTCTGAAAAACAAAGAAGCAGATGCAACGAAGTATCCTTTTGTTTAGTCTTATCAATAAGATTACATAAGACCTCGTTTGAGAAGAATATCCCATTCTCAATTGCCTGATTAATTCTCGGTAAGTCCTGATAGATTACTTTTCCAGCACCTATACTAGTATGCCCTACCTCACTATTGCCCTTAACTCCCTTAGGAAGGCCCACGTACTCTGCTGAGGCATGTAAAAGACCGTGAGGATAACTTTCCCAAGTACTACCCAAGAATCTTGGATTAGCAAGCGTTACTGCATTTCCAGGATGTGGATCGTGACTTGCGATACCATCCATTATCAATAGGACGACTGGCCCAGGTACTTTCCTCATTTCTTTACCGTAAGTAAGTTAAATGTCAGATACTCATAAAATTTCTTATTTGTCTTGCCTTTAAATTCAATAACATAGAGAATTTTACTTTTTTCATTAACCAAGAAAGTAAAAATAATATTGTTTTTCTCGGAACTAAATTCAACTACCTTTTGTCCAGCAATAACAGATTTTCTCTGGGTAAAATCAGTAAAGGATACAGTCGGCGGCTGGGATGCAAGCCATGTCCTTAAGTGATCTTGCCCCATCTGTTCGAGGAAGGAATATTCCACGTCAGCTGGATTCTGTCGATATCTGTTAATGATTGCAATCGTTAGGGTTTCATTTGTCTGTTTTTGACGAAAATAAACCTGTTGCTCTCCAAATATAGGGTGTTTAATCATTGTGAATTCCCAATCATTTGTATACCGCAAAGACCACCACGTTTCTTGAGGTAGTTCACCACCAGACGCAGATTCTACAAGATATTGTTTCGCCTTATAAGCAGCTACTCTGTCTCTTAACCCTGATTCTGCCTGCTCTTTTGAAATAACTTCATACCAAATATCATGGGAAATACTATAAAGGTGTAGTCCTAGATTTTCTTTCACAAAGTATTCTCCGGGAATTTTATCTAAATCGTCAACAGGTGCAGTTAGTGAGATAGACCATCCGTATTTCACTAGCTCTTTTTTATAAAAAGTAACAACATCTTTCCACGAGCTATTAATTGGGATGTAATAGACGCTTTGTTTACTACTTAGAAATTTATACAATTCTTGTTTCTCTATTTCCGAATATCCTTCTGTCGTTAATTTAAAACCACCTTTTTCACGAGTAACGCTATTGGCAAAGACAAATTCACTTCCTGGATATTCTGGAATCCCCGAGATTCCAACAATATCAAATTTTTCTTCAGTTGGTCCTGATTGAAAATATGGTGCAAGTGGCGTTTTTTCAAGAATACTTACCACAAATCCTAAGACAGGATTTTGTGCACCTGTTTTTAACGAAAGAGCCGAGCCGGCTAATATCGTAATTATTATGATTGATACTATCAATACAAATATTCCAATAAAAAGTATTTGTGATATTTGTACAATTCTCTTCCTAATAACCTTCGCCATTCTTTCGTTTGCGAAACGAGATTTTTGCCGAAAAATGGTTTTACTCTTTTTAGGTAGCTTTCTCTTATTACGTCTTTGGAAGAGTCGCGAGAAAAAAGATTCTTTCTTCATACATTCATTATAGTATATTGATCCGAGAAGTTATAAGGTGCTGTGAAATGGTAGTAAAGTACCACTTCAGGTAGTAAACATAATAAATTGTGCTAGAATGTATGTATAGATTTAATATTATGTATTTATCTGATATGGCAAACATAATTGCACTTACCTCACAAACATTCGATGCTATGCTTTCAGATACGAAAGATAAACCTGTCGTTATTGATTTCTGGGCAGGATGGTGTGTCCCTTGTCAGATGTATGCTCCAATCATGGAGTTAGTTGCTACAGAAATGGAAAACGATGCAATCTTCACTAATGTGGACGTAGATACACAGAATGAAATAGCTCAAAGATACAATATAATGAGCATTCCAACGACATTAATCTTTTTTAATAGTAAGATTGAGAAACAACTTCCTGGTATTCAATCCAGAGAAGAATTAACTCATGCAATCAAGCAAGTCATCGGTTCTTACGCCGAAAAACAACAATAACTATTGTGATTTGGCCCAACGCTTGCTATAATCACCTATTATGAAGAAAGATATTCATCCAGGATATACGAGTGTAGAAATTAAGTGTGCTAACTGTGGTACTACTTTTACTGTAGGAACTACTGCAACGAAGGCTTTCTCAGTATCAATTTGTTCACAGTGTCATCCTGCATTTACCGGAAAGACGACCATTATTGATTCGGCAAACCGAGTTTCTCGCTTCATGGATAGACAAAAGAAAACAAAGAATCTTCAGAAAAAGAAGTAATCTTTCATTCACAACCTATGAATTTCGATCAAGATTTCCTCGATTCAATTTTGCTACAAGCTACGTCTAAGATATATGACGCTCAAAAAAGTATTGTAACTCTAAAAAATGAAATAGGTGGAACTCCTGATTATTCTAATCAATCCACTGTGGCATCAATGAGGAAACTTACCGGCGAACAAGAGAAATTCGATACTTTACAGATTTTTCAAAAAAAACTAACTGACTACAATGAAACTAAATTACTCCTTGCAGATCCAGAACTAGCACTCCTCGCTCAGGAAACTCTCACGCAACTGGAAAATGAATTGAGGGAATCTTATGAAGAGCTCTTTGTGTTTAAATATAAGTACCAAAATGTTATTCTAGAGATGCGTGCAGGAGCCGGCGGTGATGAGGCAGCTCTTTTTGTGAGAGATGTGTTTAAAATGTACTCTCTCTATGCACTTAAAAAGGAATGGGAAATTGAACTTGCCGATTCAGATGGAAACATAGCAACTGGTTTTAAATATGTAAATGCCTTTATAAAAGGAGATAGAGCCTATGAAATGCTCCAATATGAAAGTGGCGTTCATCGAGTACAGAGAATTCCCGCTACCGAAAGTGCTGGAAGGATTCATACTTCTACTATTAGTGTAGCAATTCTACCTGAAGTTGAAGATATTGACATTCAAATCAATCCGGGTGATCTTGAGATAGAAGCATATCGTTCGAGCGGCCCTGGAGGACAAAATGTGAATAAAATATCTTCTGCCGTTCGTATAAAGCATATCCCCACAGGAATTGTAGTAACTTGCCAAGAGAATAGATCCCAACTTAAAAACCGAGAAAATGCAATGAAAACATTGAAATCACGTATCTATCAGCAACAGATAGAATCTCAGTCAAAAGAGATTTCGGACCTACGAAGGCAACAAGTGGGAACAGCCGATCGTTCAGAAAAGATTCGAACATATAATTATCCTCAAAGCAGAATTACAGATCATAGGGTAAAGAGATCATGGTTTAATCTTTCGGGTATGATGGCCGGAGATATTGAAGATATGCTTAACGAAGTAAGTGACCTAATAAATCATCCAGAAAAAATACAAAGCGGAAAAGATGACGACGAATAACGCGATAAATCTTCTTACCCAGAGCTTAGATCGTTTAGAATTCCCTAGTAACTATTTATGCCTATTATTGGAGTATATCGGCATTAACACTCTTTCGGAAAGTGAAGATAGGCTCACAATATCACAGAGAATTCTTTTAGATAAAGTCCTTTCCAGAATCGAGAATGATACCCCCATCGAATACATCATTGGTTTTGCTGAATTCTATGGTAGTCGTTTTCTAGTCACACCAGATACACTTATCCCTCGCCCACTTACAGAAAGTATTATTGAAGAAACTCTTTCTTATCTTTCTGAACATGCTTATAAAAGCACATATTTTTTCATTGATATCGGAACAGGCTCAGGCTGTATCATTATTTCACTTGTAAAAGAAATGAAGGAAAGATTTCCAGAGATCTACAAAAAAAGTTCATTTATGGCAACAGATATATCCCCTTCTGCCCTTAATATTGCAAAAATAAATGCAGGAAGATTACAGATAGAAAATATCGTATTCTCGGTACAGGATGGTATTCCTCTTTTACCTGACACTTATGAAGTAATGATTACTGTGAGCAACCCACCCTACATACCCAATGATGAAATGACCATGCTTCCTAAGAGCGTTGCAATGTACGAGCCACGTATCGCACTGCAACGTAATAATAACTTGATTAAATCAATTCGTTTGCTCCCAGAAATCCTATCGCAGAGGGGCAAAACGGGCTGTGTTGTTATTGAGGATACAGAAAAAGGAACTCCTTTTATTGAACGGATATCCTTTTAATTCTCTCTTTCTCCTACTTTTAGTGAAAGTACAATCTCTTTCCCAGTACTTTTTGTGGTTCCCTCTTGGCGCCATACAACAACTTCTATTGTAGAGCCAATCGTCAATTTTTGTATCTGCGATGAGAACTTTTCTGTAACTACTTTACCATCAATCTTTATAATAATATCGCCTCTTTTTATAGTTGCTTCTAGTGCAGGAGAAGCTGGTGCAATGGTTCTTACAAGAGCACCCTGAGGTGTTCCATAGATCTTTGCCTCATTTGCTGTAAGTAGTGAGTAGGTAATGCCTAAATATGATGATCGTAGCTTTCCATACTGCTTATATTCTGCAAGACGTTCTTTAATAAGCGAGATAGGTAGTGCAAAAGAAATATTATCTGCGCCACTGGTTGTTGCAAAATTAACTCCTATTACTTCACCTCGTTCGCTAATTAATGGTCCACCAGAATTACCTGGGTTTACTGCTGCGTCTGTTTGAATGACATTTGAATATTCTCGTGAGCTTCCTAAAAAGCTAGCTCCTGTTTGTACCGACCGACCTAAACCACTTATAACACCAGTTGTTACACTACCTGGAAACTCACCAAGAGGTGTTCCAATTGCAATAACTGTTTCGCCTACTCTCAGCTTTTCAGAATCTCCCATTGTTAAGGCTTGCAATGCATTTCCATCAACAAAGACAAAGGCAATATCATTAAAAGCGTCTCTTACTATCTTAATTGGAGTGAGTGCTTTATTATCTTTTGTGATGACTTGGTAATCAGAGGTTGTGCTACTGACAACATGCTGATTAGTTACAATGATACCTGACGGATCAATAATAAACCCAGTTCCGATTTTACTGGAGGACTGAGTAATACCTGCGTCCTTACTTAGATCTACATCGGAAATTGCGATACTGACAACAGCTGGTGATACTCTTTCTACAATATCTGCAATCGAGAGTGTCTGAGTACCTTGATTAATAATTGGTGGGATCACATCAGACTGGCTTGTTACTTCACCTATTAAAAAGTTATGCGAAACTAGCCATTGTCTGAAACCAGGAACAACTTCTGTACCAATCACATACCCAAGCAAAATAAACAGCACAACAATAATAAGACTAACAAAAAGCTTTAAAGAATTAAAAATTGCATTTGAAGATGCTGGCTTCTGATTTATTGGTTTCTGAACCTCAGAGACCACTATCACATCTGGTTTAATAATTTCCTGTGTGTCGGGCATATACACAAAGTTAATAAATTATTTTGATTTTCGCTTTGCTTCACTTATCGAAACAATATCTACATAAAGAGAAAATTTAAACTTCTGAACTCCATTATTCTCTTTAAGCGTAATATTTACTTCGACTGCATATTTTCCTGCATTTTCAATTTTCTGGTGCAGTACTACCGAAAGTTCCGATTTATCAAAATTCTTTAATAAGGGAAAGTTTGCTATAGCGGAATCAATAATCATGCTATCAGTAATTGTTCCGTATACTTTACCACCAGATGCTGTTTGTACTTCTACAGGAACTGCTAGTTTAACCAATGAGATTTGTGGCATGCCTGCAATCTTTGCTGCTATTGATGCCTTCTTAGTACCTTTTGACTTTACTTCGTCTTTAGAGGTTTCATAAAACTTCACATCTTCTCCTGTTGCAATTCGGCCAAGTTTTTTGGGAATAATGAAATTTGAAGCATATCCATCCTTTACAGAAACGATATCACCTTTTTTACCAATTCCCTGCGCATCTGCAAACAATAATACTGTTGCCATTATTGAAAATTCTAACTTATTCTAATACACATTATACCATGGTAACTATGAATCTAGTATGAAAATCCAACCCTACTTAAGAAGTTTTAGTGCTTCATCTAATTGGTTGTCAGCTCCTGTTGTGTCATTAATCTTCGTATCAAATGTGATAACCTTATCTGGTACAACTGGATTTTCTTTATTAATCCATGTTCCATCAGGCAATAACCATTTTGTGACCGTAACATGGATAGAACTCCCCGAACTTAGGTTAAGAACTTCTTGTGCTGTTCCCTTACCGTAGGTTTTCTCTCCTAAAATTATTCCTCTTTTATAGTGTTTTATAGCACCCGAGAATATTTCAGATGCCGATGCACTGTTTCCATTCACTAGGACAATAAGAGGGACTGACCCCAATCTTGGATCACGATAGGTAACGGTTGACTCATCTTTATTATTTCGATCTCGTTGCTTTACAACTACTGATCCTTTAGGCACGAAATCTTGTGCAAGATAAACAGCAGCATCGAGAAATCCACCAGGATTACCTCTCAAATCTAATACAATATTTTTTACTTGTCCATTTGCAATTTTAGATTGTAGATCTGTTGTAATACTATCCCATTTTCCAGTCCATCCAGAGAAAGTAGCTTCTGTAAAACGACTAATTGTCACAACTGCAGTTTTATCCTTTATTTCCTTTAATGCCATACTTGGTGCTGAAATAGTTCCTCGCATAATCTTTAATGTATAGGCTTTATTACTTTCTTTTGGACGAATAATATTTAAGGTTACTTCGGTATTTGCCTCCCCTCTTATTTTGAGCACAACTTCCGCAACGCTCTTACCTGAAACTGATTCAGTATTAACTTCAACAATAATATCTCCACCCCTTAATCCTGCTTTTTCTGCTGGAGAACCAGCGAAAGGAGCAACAACAATAATTTGTTGATTAACCGAATCTAATTCCGCACCAATCCCTTGATAAACACCACCTCGTGCATCATTATAAGACTGTGTTTCTTTTGGATCTAGAAAAACTGTTGCGGGATCGCCAATTGCAGCAACCATACCCTTTATTGTTCCGTAGTAGAGTGTGTCTTTATCTAATTTAGATTGATCAACATATTTATTTTGTAATACTTTATACGCATTCCAATAAAGGGAAAAGTCCTGATTTCCTGTACTGATATTAGTAATCGTCGTACCAATTGTAGAACCAATTGTTGTTTTAAAAATATCAAACGCACTTCCTACTCCTAATCCAACAGCAAAGATAAATGCAGAAATGATAACAACAGTTGAAACCGGAATACTCTTTGGCATTTTCTGAATCTTTATTTCTTCGTTCATATTATTTTTGTTATTTCTGAATTATCTACGACCAATCTTTCTTTAGATCTCAAAGTTACTACTCTCTTATCAATATCGATTTCTTCGATGCTTTCAATTTCTTTACCCCACAAATCATCTCTAAAAATAACTTTCGAGTTAATATTGTTTTTCATTATAGCATTCACAGGTAGGTACATGATAGATTCTGAAAAATCTATAAATGAATACGCTCCATCTATTTTTTCGAATAACTCCTCAAGAGATTGAATCATATGCCCTTGTCCAAAACCGAGAAAAACACCTACTGCTGTTCCTTTATTCTGGAAAATGTCTATATAGGATTTCCACTGCATATATGGAGTAACAATACCAATCACATCAAAACTCTCTAACCGATGGAATACTTCTTTAGTTAACTGATCCATATAAAAAACGAGCTTTCTTCTCAGTTTACGTTCAAGGGATGCAAGTCCAAGTTGAGCTTTTGTAATAACAACAATATTACCTTCAAGCATTCCACCTCGAGATATCATAATTGGCATTTTTATAAATTCACCATCTATAGTACATTCAGAGTTTGCTAAGAGAATTACCCTTCCATTTACCGGTGATTTTACTTGTCTTACAACCGCTCCGCCACCTATAATGAGTTGATCATTCTTTATAATCACCAAACCTTGTTTCTTATTGTATATTTTTTCCTGAGATAGTCCTTTCTTAATCGTAAATAGATGTGTTTTTTCCTCAATAAAGATACCGTCATCTACTTGAATTTTTGCCCCTACTGGTATCTGAAACCTCTCAAGTATCTTTCTCGAATGCAGTTTACCTATATTCTCTCCAAAGGTGACGACATCTCCAATAACAACACTAGGTGAGAATTTACCTTGAAACTGAATCTTAATTTTTTTTGATACTTTTTCCATATTACTTTTTTAATTGTTCTAGCCATGTATTTAATCGAGAAGCATTAGTTGTCGGTCTTGGACCGTATTCTACTGGCCATAAACGTGCATCAATAATCAATGATTTACACTTTATACCTTTGGGAAGTAGTAGAATCGCACTCTTATTTTTTTGCCATTCTAAAATCGTATTATGCTTTTGAATAGCATACTTCTGGATCATTCCTGCCTGTCCAAGAAATTCTTCATTATTCACAAGAACTTTATGGACAATCTTTCTATCGTTTGATCCAGGTATCACCCAAATATCAGATGCCGGGAATACCATACTTAACGAGACTTTCTGATCATTGAAACTATTACTATTAAGTAGGGGCATTATAACGCCATATCTATCGGTATATAAAGACCACATTCCGGAAATACCTAGACCATCTACAATCATTAAACTAATTAATTCGTTATCTTGAAACAATGCGGGAATTTCACCAGTAACAAAAATATGTCCACTAGAATGATTCTTAACCTCACTTACTGATCCAAGTTCTGCCAAAATATCTGTGTATATCGATCTGATACTGTCCTTCATTTTTGCTGAAGAAGTAGTTGCAGGTTTCCAATAAAGGTAATTCATTATGTTTGTTAATATTGCTTCTGGTGCCTCATCTTGAGTTGAGAAAGCAAGGAATCTTCGAGAGTTAATTCTCTCTAATAAATCCTCAGTCGTTTCAAAACTTGCTTCTACTGTGACGTGATTCCATTTGCGAATCGATCCCACTGTCTTAGGAATCCATTCATCAATGCGTACTTTATGAAAATCAAATTGAATAAGAATAAGAGGCTCGGTAAATTCTGAAAGATATGGGTAAACAGCTGAAATAATATCAATTTTATCGCTCTGTTGTACCGTTACTAATTCGTCAAATATCTCTGGGATTGCAATCTTTGCTTGTTTATTCTTTATTACCTGAACTTGTGATACTCCCTCACCAAATGTCTCGAAAGATTTAAAAATTCTATTAGTAGAAATAATATTCCATGAAAATTCTTTCTCTGCATTTTTAATTGCAGACCACCAAAAATCATCTTTTCCATAAGATTCTTTCTTTGGCCACCATGTTGGATAAAAGAAATCTAAAAATGGATAAGATGTCTTCCAATGAAGATGATCTAGTCGGAGGTTACTGTAATCTGCGGCAACTAAGTTAAAAAAAAGCCCTTGCTCCATTGCATGGACCAAAAAGAAGACTTCGGAGGCTTTTGTCATTATCCATTATAATTGAATAGATCAAAAAAGTGAACGAAGAAAGATATATTTCGAGAAATATTTAGACTATAGTTACTATGCGATTTCTGGCAATTAGGATTGAAGTTGTTTTATTCCCCTTATCTGGTATATAAGGAATCCCCTCTCGAACTGGATTTAGAGTTTTCTGCAATGAAATCTGTATTGCAAGCTCATCTACTATTAAGAATATTTTTATCAACTATAAGTACATTTCCTTTTGGGATACGATAAGTTGCCTTAGCTTCACTTATTAATCTTTCATTTTCATGTTTGTTAATACTCACTCCCCCTACGTTAATAAAACGTATGGAGGGTTTTACCATATCTTACAAGTCTACTAAGCCCGACAACTATATTTTCTCTTTCTTCCATTGTTTTGGGTAAGAAGTCTTTTCTCTCATCCTGCTTCTGTTGTATTGATTGCTCTAATAACATATTCAAATAGTAACATACCTGTAATTACTTAGAGAATTACATCTAACAAAGAAAAATTGAGACTAATATGTCTATAATATCGACTTAAAAACTATATTCCAATATCTACATACGGAAGCATTGCCAGAAATCTTGCTCTCTTGATAGAGATCTTTAATGTCCTTTGATGCATAGAGCAAACTCCTGACTTAGTTCGAGGAATAATTTTACCTCTTACCGACATGAATTTCTTTAGCAAGGCGACATCGTAATACTTAATATCTTTTTTATCGATACCCATCTCACAGACTGGACACTTTTCTGGAACAATTGCTTGCGAACGTGAATCTCTACTATCGTTCTCCTCGCTAATCGATGCGAGTGCATCTAGTTGGACAACATCACTCAATATTTTCTTACCATCAACTTTAACATCAGGATTTACCTGTGCACTCATATCCTTTATTCTTTTTACCATATTTATTTTACAAAAATTTAAAAAGGCAGATCATCACTCATTACCTCTGGAGTCTGCACCGGAGCTGGTTCTACTTTTACAGGAGCCTTCTGTGCTTGTAAATCCGAGGCAATTGCATCAAGGTCAAAGTCATCGTGCGAAGGATGAGATACTTCACCTTGTGCTGCTTGAATTTCCTCGTCAGATACCGGACGATTGGCCCTTTCTAGGACTATCACTGATTCTGCTCTAATCCGAGCATCTTTAGATACTAATTTTCCGGCTTCGTCTCTTTTTTCACGGTATGTCAAGAGACCTTCAACATATACCTTCATTCCTTTCTTTAAAAGTTTTGAAAGATTTTCTCCGAATTTACCCCATGCATTTATCCTGTGAAAACTTGCTTCTTCCTGTGGTTCACCCTTTGCATTCTTCCATGCTCTATTTGTTGCAACGGTAAAGACAGAAACGGCTGTTCCTGTAGCAGTAAAGCTCATTTCTGCATCTTTTGTAATATTTCCTACTAGGATTACTTTGTTTACCGATCTAAGTGCTGGCATAGTTTAATTTCTGATATTATTTCTTTAAGTGTATGTTCCATTTTAAATTCCGTCAATTAGTCTTTTTCACATTTATGCTACTACAACCTCTTGCTTAGGCGTTGTGAAGCTTTGTTTTACTTTCATTGTTGAAGTAAGATTATCACCTACTTCTTTTCTAATAATGAGATACTTCATAATCTCTTGGTGTCTATTCAAATGCTTTTTAATGTGGTCAATGCCGGATCCAACTGTCTTAAATTGATACATAACGTAATAACCCTCTACGTGACCTTCCATTTTGTATGCAAGATAACGCTTTCCCCAAATATCCAAGGTGGTTATATTTCCACCAGTTTCTGTGATAATCTTTCCTACTTTTTCATCTGCCTCGGTTCGTACTTTATCTGGAAGGAATGGTTTAAAAATAACAACCATCTCATACATATTCTGTATTTCCTCGGTGACTAATAAAACTTGTTCGACTTTTTTTCTTGCCATATCGCGAATTATAACACATTAAATTACAAATACCGAAAGATTCTACCGGCCTTTCCTTTAAGATGCAAGGACGATAATATAGTCTCCATCAGTCACTAGATATTCTTTTCCAACTGTTCTTAACTTACCTGCAGATTTTACCTCATTATAAGTCTTTAATGCAACAAGATCATCAACCGAAAGCACCTGTGCTCTCACAAATGTATCCGCAAGACTTGTATGAATAAGACCAGCCGCCCTCAATACAGTCTCTCCTTGTTCGATAAACCAACTACGAGCGTCCTTTTCATTTCCTACGTAAAAATTAATAAGGTGTAGCTTATGCTTTGCTTTTTCAATGAGTGTCTCTATATCAGCGAAATAGTCCAATTCTTTTGTAAATTCTAATTTATCTTCATCTGACATTTTTTGAATATCAGCTAAAAACTTTGAATCAATGAGTATTACTTCTGGCTCATCTCCGTATATTTCCTTTGCATAGTCATTTACTTCCTGTTTCCACTGCTCGACTTGAATCTTATAAGATCCTGTATTTAAATCTATATAGGAAACATTAAGTACACAGAGAACTGGTTTACTTGAAAGAAGAAAAAGATCATTTATTATTTGTTTTGCATCCTTATTGAGGTCCTTACTTCGGAGATATTTAAAAGTTGTTAGCCCTGACCCAAGATAGTTCTTTAATTCCTTAAGGGCCTCTACTTGAGCCTTTTGACCATCCGTTCCACCTTTTTTAAGTTGCGATTCTAGTAATGGTAATTTTTTATCAATACTCTCAATATCTTTAAGCAATAGCTCGGTCACGACATCTTCCATGTCCATTTTCGGACTAACACGGTTATATACATGAGTCACATTTTGATCAGCAAAACCTCGCAGAATATACATAATGAGGTCTACTTCACGAATATGCGAGAGGAATTGATTACCCAATCCTTCACCCTTCGATGCACCTTTAACTAAACCCGCAATATCTGTAAATTGTATTACTGCTGGATATACTTGAGCCGCACTTACCGTTTCAACTAACTTCTTTAATCTCTCTTCTTTATACTCGATAATTCCTGAATTCTTGTCGATCGTACAAAAAGGAAAATTCTCTGCAGGTACAGACAAATCAGTAATAACGTTAAACAGTGTCGATTTGCCAACATTAGGGAGCCCCACAATTCCGATTGATTTCATAAACGAATTATACTACGAAGAAATGGTATTTTATAGCCTTGTAACCTCTTGAATAAGACTAACTTGCAACATAAGGGAATCTCTCCTTGTATTTCGATTCAAATACTTGAGAATTTCTAGAAACCACTAACTCTCCATTATGAAATACATAAAGCATATTTCTTTCTGCCTGTATTCCATCAAACATAATAAGATAGTCTCCTTCTTGAAGAAGTTGAGTTATTGCAGAGAAGAACCTCTCTTCATTACCACCATTATAATCTCTCAGTAAGGTAGAGTCAGTATTTCCAAAAAGATTGTTCATCGTAATAAAGAGCTTTCCTTTTTTACTATTTTCTCGAGCTTCTGTAATTATTCTTCCTAAACTAGTTTTATCTTTATCTATAGAACCTAAAACTTCATCAACAGCAGCGGTAATATCTAGTCTGTTATGATGATAATATTTTTCAAGGTTTTCTAAGGGTTCTGCGACATCAATACCTATTAAATTATTTCTCGGTATTCCTGCAATGGCGAGCTGTGTAAGAAAGAACGGGGGGTACATCTTTTTACCAATTTGTCCTCCACATCCGATATCGACTACGGAAAAATCTCCAGGATTTAATTCTCTCCGTGTTGCCAATGCAATAAACAGTTTTGCGCCAAATTGCGCTTCTTCAACAAATTTATATTGCTTTGGGGGAAGTTGTTTTGCAACCTTATAAAAATCCTGCCTGGTTGTCGTTTCTTCTGTTCTTTTTATAAATTTTGACATTAATAATTATATCACAAAGAGGATACTGTTCCACATATGTGAAACTAATTATTACAACTTAATCTTATTGTGAACTAGAATTCATCGTTTGTTATCGTTGAAAAGTCGAATATAAATAATTATAAGATATCTTGATTCAGAGCGTTACTACTTTGCAATATTCTTCTGCTTCTAACTCACCCATTCGTACGCTCTCCTAACCTTATCTTCTAAATCTTCAGGCTTTATTAAACCAAACTCGGTAATAAAACCCGTAATAAACTGATGGGGAACAATATCAAACGCAGGATTAATTATCTCTAGACCTTCAGGCGCTTCTGGCCATACTTCTTTGCTATCACGCAATTCAACCTTGATAGGAGCATAGACGGTTGTAAAATCGATTTTTAGGCTTGGAGTGACGATATAGAGGGGCTTACCTGTAAAATGTGCTGATAGTCCCATACTAAAGCTTCCAACCTTATTAACGGTATCACCAAAAATAGATATTTCATCTGCACCAAGAAGTACTGCATCTACACTAAAACGGTCATTATCTTTAATAAAGTATGGTGCAGCACCATCTACAATCATTATTGTCTTCACTCCTTTTTCTAAAAGATTCTTTGCTGTGATTCTACCTTGGTAAAGAGGTCGTGTTTCGGTCGCAATTGCGGTGAGCGGAGATTCTTGATTAATACCAGAAATAATAGCCTCTGCCGTACTTGAATGACAGTGAGTAAATAAAACTTTCGGATGATTTAAAATACTCATTCCATGTCCCACTATTTGCTTTTTTGCAGTCTTAAGTATTTCAGAATACTCTGCGGCTAGCTCAATAATTGCATTAACTCCAGACTTTACATCGTGAATATCTCTATATCTGAGAATGAGTTGCGTAAACATAAACCTCACGCCATTTTTCGCGAGAGGTTCATTTCGGCGTGCTCCAGAAAGCATATTTGCATAGGTATATGCCCTATCTTTAAATAATATCCAATCTTGAATATCTGTTTTTCTTGCCCATTCTTCTATTGCATGAAAAGTTGCGAGAGCTACATTCGTTGCACCTTGAATTTTTATTGAAACAATATCATCGTAAGTCTGTTGAATAATTTCAGGAATCTCAGTTGCCATGAACTAATTAATGATAAGGTAATCGAAGGTTGTATCTGTACCTTGAGTACCCGAAATTGCAACAACAAAGTTACCATTATTCTTCTGTTTTACATAGACTTGAACACTTGAGTTTGCCGTTACAATAATCCTAGAGTTTGTTGTAACTGTTGTATTTGTCACAATTACTTCTGTTTGACCTGAAGCAATTGTTCCTAAACCTGCTGCTTTTTCTGCACGAAGGGATCCATTACTACTCGCACCGAAAATGACATCATTTGAGCTATTCCTTACATTAAATGACTCACCCTCAGCTAATTGAACGACGATACTGCCATTCAATGCTTTAATGACATTAGTAGACATTTCTTGAATACTACTTCTTGGGGCAGTAATACTCCCTAAAGTCGTTAGATCACCATCTTGATTAATTGCGAATGCACCATCACTTACTGTAAATGATTTCGTTGACAGTAGAGTAAATTCACCAATTGTAATTGTTGCTTTTGGAGCAATTACTTGATAACCAGTTTGTATTTTATCAATACCATTTACGAGCCATCCTGCAGCTGTAAGTGCAGAAACAACACCATTATCTCGGGCAAACGGTTCAAAAAGCACTGAAACTAAGACTCTTTTATGTAATGTTCCTTCATAATCTACTGTTTCTGTTATTGTTGACCAGTTTATATCTTCTGCAACTTTTGCAATAACATAACTCATAGAAGCAGTTCTTGGGTCTCTCTTAGCAAAACCTTTTACTTTCGATGATATTAAATAATCTCCTATAGTTAGGTTTGTACTGTCAGCCTCTTCTACCCACATAACTCCGTTACCGTTTGCCATGATTAAGTGTGGATTTTTTTCTGTATGCGCAACAGATGGATTCTGTAATGAAAGATAAGAGCCTAATATTTTAGGGTCATTTTCAATAGTTGACTCTTCTACTCCATATAAGATCTCTGTTGATGAATCATTATTTAAATTCTTATTAACTCCTGTTAGTGTCATAATCTTTCCAAGATCTGGTTGCACTGGCAAACCATCTATTGGATCAATATATGCATAATGTGAACCCGTAAATGCATTATAAGAAACCGTTCCACTTGATACAGTAATAGAACCCTGGGAGGTTGCACCGATATAAAACTCAACTAATGTTCCATTGTTGCCTCTACTTACAGCGAGAGGAAGTCCAGTAGTATGTTGGGCAGTTACTCTTGCATTATCAACTGGAGTTAAACCACCGATAGTAAGATTATCCAGCATGAAACTATTACCACCACTAATGCTATTAATATGGCTTCGCATCGATCCAAAAGAATCACAGACGACGATGCCTAGAGAACTTGTTGTACAGTTACCCGTAACCAAACGCGTATTTAATCGAGCTTCACCACTTACCGAAATATCTCTACTTACTTTCAAATTTCCACCGAAATGTCCGTCATTTGATGCTTCAAATCTATTTAGTACATAAAGATAATCTGAATCTATACTTCCAGAAGACAGCGCGTGTGTTTTAATACCTCTCATATCGTAAATTCTAAAACCATGATGTCCAGCTGCTGCGTACATATAATTACCAACGATCTCGATATCAACTGTGTCCCAAGCATTTTGTGCTACGGTTATATCATATACTTCACCTAAATATACCGGAGATAGTGGATTAGAAATATCTATCGTCATTAACCCACAAAATCCTTCACTTGAAGCAACAAAAAGATATCTCCCAGATGCTTGCAGATGTGATGGAGTACAGCCTACCGCTACAGTTGTAAGATAAACAATATCATTAGTATCAACTACCTCAAAAACATCTACACCCATGTTAGTGCCTTCTCTTGCAGCAAAAATATATTTTCCAACTACCTCGATACCCACATAGCTTCTATCATCAGTCCCAAACTCTGTGGTTTCTTGAACAGCTCCACAATCCGGGAAAACAGATACTCCGACTACTCCAGATAGAGTGCCTCTTGTTGTCCAATAAACTCTCTCACCAAGTACTTTCATATCACCCAACTGTGCTCCAGCACCAGACATATCAGTAGGACCAACAAAATTACAAAAACGTGGTTGATCAGGAGAAGTTATATTCCAAACTTCAATTGAATTTACACTGCTCCCAGTTGCGTACACGGGGATAAAAAGCATATCGCCAGATATTTGCATTTTTGCAAAATACTGCCAAGCATCTATTGTCTGATCTGATGTTGTAAAAAGTGGAATTGTATTTTGTAAAACTTCATTATTTTTATCTGTAATATCAAAAATATATAATACATCCACTCCAATACCATTGTCTTGCTTACGAGCAGAGGCAAATAGTGTTTCATCATCTACTTTAAATGAAACAAAACGATAATCAGGATTCGGAATATCAATATAATCAACTTCTATGATATTTGATCTATTTGTAACATCTAAAACAGAAATTCTATTCCAATTTTTCTGAAGAACAAAACCATAGTTATTACTATACGTTACCTGGAATCCACCACTACCATCATTTCGATATATGTCATCAGATCTAAAGAATCTCGTTGGTTCAAGAAGCGTTATACCACCCTGGGAAACAGTAATCGTATCTCTTTCATTTGTACCATCATTTGTAGGAATGGTTGTAGCTGAACCAAAGAAAACAGACCCGTTAGTTATATTAAGATCCCAAATATTGCCCACACCATCATTCTGATTGATAGTAGTATTCTCAATTAATGGATTTACACCTAGTCTAAAAGTTGTCCCGTCATAGAGATAAATGCCGTTATTTGCATCACCTATTCCTCCTCCACCACCACCTGCTGCTTCCCATGTAAGGTTTCCACTACCATCAGTTGTTAATTGATAATTATTCGTTCCATCTGCAACCGGCCAATAATATTGAACTCCGTTAATTGTTGTACTTGTCGTGTCTACTTGTAAATAACCATTGATATCAACAGTATTACCTGCAGTCAATTGAATATCATTATCTGCTGTAATAAAAGCATCAGCACCTATCCCTGTCGCCGAAATATTTAATTCATACCCAGTTGTTTGAAGTGAAAGTCGCTGATTACTTACTATATCTACGTCTCCCGTAGAAACGAGAGAAAGATAGGAACCACTTATATCTACTTCACCAATAGCAGCTGCAACATAAAAATCCCCATTAGAGAAAGTTAAACTATTTAGATTAATATCAACGATTGTATTAGTATTCAATGATCCACCGAGTCTTACATCATCTCCAACTGCATTCAAACCATTAGATGCAGTTACTGTTCCACCACCACCAGATTGTGCAATCCATGCTAGATTACCTGATCCATCTGTAGATAGGACATAACCAGTTGAACCATCGGCATTTGGCCAGAAATATTCTACTCCACTAATTGTTGTACTTGTTGTTCCCACTTGGATATATGTATTTATATCTACTCGTACACCACCAGCAAGATATACTGTATTTCCAGCATCTAAAGTTATATCTCCATTTGCTTCAATCAGAGCATTTCCTGCAAGGCCTGTTACAAAAGAATTTCCATTAAATATATGGCTTGGTGCCGTTGAGATAATCTCATCACCGGAAGTAATATTTACATCCCCAGTACTTGCTACTAAGGATACTGCATCATTCGCAGTTAAAGATATCGACTGACCTGCTCCACTTGAGGCAACAGAGAAATTGCCACCCGAAAATGTGAGGGCGTTATTCGCTTGAATTATTGTCGTCGGTGTATTCAAGGTACCACCTAATCTGACATCAATTCCAGAAGCATTTAAGCCATTAGATGCTGTAACACCGCCAGAACCTTGTGCAACCCAGTTAAGACTTCCTGCTCCGTCAGTTGACAGTACATAATTAGAAGTTCCATCAGCGACTGGCCAATAATAAGTGACACCATTGATTTGTGTTCCTTTTACCCCAGATCCATTTTTGACAAGATTGAAGTAACCATCAAGGCTAATATTTCTATTATTTCCAATTCCAAAGGAAATATTACCACCAGAAGAACTATATGATTGAGATCCGGAAGTACTTGCAGAAATTGTTCCTCCATTAAGCACGAGAGAAGATCCTGATAAGTCTAAAATAGAAGATGCGCTAATAGAAGTATTTCCCGCACTTATTTCAGACGAATCTCCGCCAATAGCATTAAAGTTTCCACCAGAAATTGTTAATGATTTTCCATCTTGCGTAATTGTTGTATCTACATTAAGTGTACCGCCTAACCTAATATCATTATTAAGAGCGTTTAAACCGTTGGATGCAGATATAGAGATAGTCGGAGTAGTGACATCAGTACACACCAATGTTGTCTGATTATTGAATCGTATATCTGGGGTAATTACTTCTCTAATAATTGAGTAATCGGGAATAAGTGAGTCTAAGAAGTTTTGTATACCCGTTGCTGGATTACCAGAAGAGTTGTCATTGCCATTACCATTTTGTGAACTTGACTGTGGTCGTGTAAGAAACAAAATAATAAGAATAATAGCAATGATCACTAAAGCTTTCGCAATAAGACCGATTGCGGACTTTACACGAGGTGAAGTCCGCGGAGCAGCAGAATCGTTCATAAGAACCATTCTACAGAACTTTATTCAAGTTGACAAGTGAAAAATCCAATACAGATATATATCGTTAAAAGACCCCATAGGAAAGGCTAATATCCACAAAAGCTTCCGGTCATATAGGCAGGTGGAGGTACCAAATTTCTCTTTGATTTCTTCAAGCTTCCCCCTCTAGAAACTTCAAAGTGAACATGAATTCCATAGGCATTACCAGTCTGTCCCATTTGACCTATCACTTGACCTTGCGAAACACCATCACCTACAGAAACAACAATTGATTTTGAAACCATGTGGGCATATAAAGTTGAATATCCATTTCCGTGATCAATTTCAACAACCCAAGCATATCCACTTGGATGGTACCCTGCATAGGTTACTGTTCCTGCTGCAGCTGCAACAAGCATTGGGCGCCCATTGTCTGCAATATCCATTGCAATGTGTTTATTCCAAGTATTAGGACACTGGGATATATTCCCCCTACCACCAGCAACTGGCCATCCCAAGAATCGTGTTCCTGAAACTACCGTTGTTAAACCAGTAGAACGTTGAGGAGTTGTTCTTCTTACCGTCGGTGCTTGTGTTGGCTGAGGCAATGTTCCATTTGGAATAAAGAGCTCCATTCCTGTTTTTACACTTGCTGCACTATCTAACCAATTAGCTTCAGCAACCGCTTGAGGAGAAGCGTTGTGCTTAGATGAAACGTTTTCCAAAGATTCCCCCGACTGTACAATATACATAATTCCAGTTCCCGGAGGTATTTTAAGAGATTGCCCAGTTTTAATCTCTTCGCCTGCCTTTAAGTTGTTTGCCCAACGTAAACTATCAACACTTAATTCATATTTTCCGGCAATATGAGTAAGTGTATCCGCTGGTCTAGTAGTATATGTCTCCATTTCTATACGTGTTCTCTCTTGAGGACCTACAGTTTCTAGTGAGCCTGTTTCTACCAAGAGGTCTTCACTCCCTTGTGCCGCAACGGTCTCTACTTCTACTGACTGTGCTACTGTATTTGGAATAATCACGTTAATGCCTGTTCCAAATAAACCAACAAAAAGTGAAACTCCGATTGCAAAAATAAGGAATGACTGAAGAAAGATAGCAAAAGATCCTGTACGTCCCCAATAAAATAACTGCAACATATCAGCCCTAAGATTTAACAGAGATCTCTGAATTGCAATAACAAATGATAATACATAGCTAATAAAACCGAGTATTCTCCACGATAGCCATGAAAAAAGTTGTCTCAAAAAGACTATTGGACTAAGTGTTTCTTCTTCTTCATTAAAGGCAAGGATGCCCTTTTTCTTATTCCCATCCATCAAGCCAGATAAATCTGACCCTGTAAATTTCCGTTCTTCGGACATTAAGTCATTTGTAAGTTTAGTATTCTCTCCTTTTTACCCTGTTTAACTGTATATTATATCAAATCTAGTGTCGCAAAATAAGGGTCCATAGGACCAATCTTTAATAAGTATTCTTTCTTCTTATGGACTAATCTAACTCAAAAACCTGTTCAATCTCAGGAAGTGCTGTGTTTAGAGATAATTCCTCTGTAATCTTTTTAGCAAGGATTTCCCTACTCTCTCTATCTCCATGGGTAATAAATACTTGTTTCGGGCTATGGCCAAAACTTCGTAACCAATAGAGAAGGTCAGTTTGATCACCATGTGCAGAGAATCCACCGAGCGTGTGTATATGTGCTCGAACTTCAACTTCTTGTCCGTGAATTCTCACGAACTTTTCACCATCAACAAGACGTCTTCCTAGAGTTCCTGGTACTTGAAAACCTACAAAAAGTACATGAGTATGCGGATCAGATAAATGATTCTTTAGATGATGAAGGACTCTACCACCAGTACACATACCACTACCAGCAATAACTACTACTCCTCGTTCTTCTGCAATTCTCATTGATTCCTTTGCAGATTGTGTATAGAAAAGACCTTTAAAAGAGAATGGATCATCTCCTGATTTTACTAATTCCATTGCATCCTCGTCATAATACTTTTTATATTCTTTAAATATATCAGTTGCCTTAATTGCTAAAGGACTATCAACAAAAAACTTAAGGCCTTGAAGTATTCCTTTCTCTACAAAAAGATTTATTTCATATAGTATTTCCTGTGTTCTTTCCACTGCAAAGGATGGAATAATAGCAATACCTCGCTCTTTAGATACTTGATTAAAAACACCAAGCATTTCAAGTAATGTAGCATTCTTATCTTTGTGATTTCTGCTTCCATAAGTACTTTCTACAACTACATAATCTGCCTCACGAATAAAGTCTGGGTCTCTAATAATTCTCGCGCCTGTTTGACCGATATCTCCGGAAAAAACTATCTTCCGTTCTCTCCCATCGCTGTTCTTATACCAAACCTCGAAAGTCGCAGAACCAAGAATATGCCCTGCTTCCCGCATTCGAAAAGAAAAACCATCGCCAACCTCTACCATCTGATTATACGTCTGCGTTTCGAACTGCGACATAAGATTTTCAACATCTTCTTGAGTATACAAAGGACCAGTGTGTCGTACTAATGATTCAGAGTCATCATGCCTTTTGGCATCTTCTTCCTGTATCTTAGCTGCATCCATCAATATAATTTCAGCTAATTGCTTGGTTGCATCGGTACAATATATTTTTCCTTTAAAACCATCTCTCGAAAGCTTCGGAATAAGGCCTGTATGATCTAAATGTGCATGGGTAAGTAAAAAGAATTTGATTGATTCAGGAGGCACTGGCCATTCGCGATTATTTAATTCTTCAACACGCTCTTCACCTTGAAACATACCACAATCGACCATAACATTAATTCCATTAGGAAATTCCATAACATAACTAGAACCAGTCACTATTCCACCAGACGCACCTAGAAAGTGTAATTTCATATTATATTGTTGTTATATTAAACCAATTCGAATTATCTATTGCGACTTTTTTTGCAAGCTCTAATCGATTTTTGCTTTCTGCAAAAAAAGTCGCGATAGTATCTCCTACTGCTACTCTTTCCCCTGGCTGTCTCTGTATATAAATACCAGCTTTCTTAACATATGGTGCACCAAGAGCTCTTGTAATACTAACAATAAGGTGATTATCATAAGATTCAATCTTTCCAACTCTTTCCGCTTTTATCTCACAAGAGTACATCCCCGGAACTAATTCATCACCTTTAAGTATTGTAATTGCTCCTTGCGCTTTTGCTATCTGCCAGAATTTCTCAAGAGCTTTTCCTGTTTCAAGAATATTTCGTAATTCCTGAAAGGCAACCTCATAGGATTTTTCACCTGTTAATTCAATCAGCTTTGCGGCCATATCTAATGCAATATTTTCTAAACCAATTGGACGCCTCTTATCTCGTTCAAGTATCCATAAAACATCCCTCGATTCCAAAATAGCTCCAATACCATTACCATCAGGTCCTTTTGATGTTCTTTTATAGACAAAGACCTTGATGCCAAATTCACTCATTAATCTCTCAAAAGCTGAAGAAACAACTATTACATCTTTCTCAGACACTTTTGTCCCTTCTCCATAAGGCAAATCAATAAGAACATGAGTAACTCCAGCTGCAATCTTCTTTGCTGTAATACTCACAATAAACTTATCATATGATTCTACATGCAACGGACGCTCAATTTGAATAAGAATATCGTCAGCTGGTGCAAGATCTAGACCACCGCCCCAAACCAAGCAACCATTTGTTTCGTCAACTACTTTCATAATCTGCTCCTTTGTAAGCGCAACAGGCATCATAGTTTCTAGAATATCCGAAGTCCCTGCAGGTGATGTAATAGCCCGAGTACTTGTATTGGGAATAATATAACCAGCAGCTGCCACAAGCGCGACAAGCACGGGGGTTATTCCCTTTGATGGAAGACCCCCAATCGAATGCTTATCAACAACTGGTTTATTTTTATACTTAAATGAAAGTGTATCTCCAGTTTCAGCCATCGCCTTTGTAAGGAATGACATTTCCTGATCATCAAATCCTGGACTATAAGATGCAGAGGCAAAATAGGTCATTTCTACAGGAGAAAGACGATATTTTGCTATATCGAACATAATTTCTCTTATTTCATCATACGAAAGACGCGAACCAAGTATTTTTTTTCTGATATATTTTATTGATTTTGCTTGTCCCTGCACATCCACTGCTACTCTCTCATAGGCTGATATCGGATACTTTTGCCATAATGCTATGGGCAAACCAATTTCACCTTCTGTAACCAATGTATCTGTGATAATTGCTACTGCACCTGTCTCTACGTCAATAAAAGCAAGGTCTAATAAATCACCCGCACGAATACCAGACAATTGCGCTGTTTGTCCATGAATATAGACTTCTAAAGAAGTCGTATCACCGAGAATATCAAGCTTTTTGGGCAGTAAGTAAAGCATGTTGAGTGTATTGTAGCATGACTCGACGTAACCGAGAATGGGTCACAATACTATCTTTCATTCTGGATATGTAGTATCAAAATCCTGAGAAAACAACTACCCTCTTAGCGACTTTAAGAACTCAGCGTTTGTCTTAGAGGTTTTCATACGTTCGACAAGAACTTCTGTTGGATTTTCCCCATTCTTTTCAATACTGTCGAGCATTTTTCGTAATAACCAAGATGATTGAAGTATTGAAGGATCTAACAATAGATCTTCTCGTCGAGTGCTCGACTTTGTGACGTCAATTGCAGGATACACTCGCTTCTCAGCAAGAGTTCTATCCAAATGGAGTTCCATATTACCAGTTCCTTTGAATTCTTCAAAAACAAGGTCATCCATGCGACTACCAGTATTAATCAAGGCTGTCGCAATAATGGTTAAGCTACCACCCTCTTCGCAATTTCTTGCAGCACCAAAGAACTTTTTCGGTGGATATAAGGCAACTGGATCGAAACCACCTGATAATGTACGACCTGAGCTTGGAACAACTAAGTTATAAGAACGAGCTAGACGAGTCATACTATCCATTAAGATAACGACATCTTCGCCCCATTCTACTAATCTCTTTGCTTTTTCAAGTGCAATCTCAGCCACTTTTGTGTTATTTTCTGGAGTCTCATCAAAGTTTGAAGCAATCACTTCACCACGAACTGAGCGTCGAATATCTGTGACTTCTTCTGGTCTTTCACCTACCAAAACAATAATTAACTTTACGTGTGGATTGTTCGCAATGATTCCATTTGCAATATCTTTTAAGAGCCATGTTTTACCCGCTTTTGGAGGTGCAACAATCATACTTCGTTGTCCAAAACCTATTGGTGATAAAAGATCAATAACTCGGGTAGAAAGAACATCTGGTGTTGTCTCCAATTTCATCTGTCTATTTGGGAAGATTGGGGTCTTCTTTTCAAATGGTACTCTATTAACTGTCTCGTTTACAGGATGTCCTCCAACGAAATCAACCTTAAGCATATTTCTATACTTATCAGATTCTTTAGTTGCACGAGCGACTCCTTCAATGAAGTCTCCAGTTCTTAGGATGAATTTCTGAATTTGAGTACTTGAGACATAAACATCTCTTGCCGTAGAAAGAACACCATCCAATCTTAAGAAGCCATGAGCTCCATTACTCATTATTTCTAAAGTACCACCAACATACTCATACCCCTCTTTTTTTGCAGACTCTTGCAAAATTAAACGGATAAGCTCATCTTGTGATAGTTTTTCAAAATCCTTTAATGCCAATTCCTCGGCTATCTTTTTAAGTCCAGTGATTTTTTCTTCTGAGAGACTTTGTGCAGTAAACATTACAATGGGTAAGGATTAATTTATTTTTCTTTATATATATTTATTTGGAAATATTTTTACTAAGGAAACGAAACTGAAATATTTTAGTCGTTTGATGTTTTTTTGTCTAGTGTGAGCGATCTCATTTTCTTAAGGATTGATATGATAGCGGAACCGAAGTTAAAAAGGTAACTATTTACCTTTTTAACAAGACAGGAAAAATCTTTATACTCTTCGAAGTTGATACAAATTACTTAGACTCTAGAAACTTAACAGAATTAATTTATATTTCGTGATATCTTCTATTATAAAAAGTGAAAGGATCGGCACTGCCCCCGACCGATCCCTTCAGAAAAAGTTCTTCCATTCTTCAATCTCAGAATTACTCTAAGATAGTTTCTTGTATTAGAAATCTTTCTGAAAGAGTGCAGTACCTACAGGTTTTTCCTTAGGCTCAGAGGCTTCCAAGCCCAGGGAAAAACCTATTTGTAATGTAATAATATCATCTACTATAGAACATGTCAAGCGATAATATTACCTATAGTATGCCTACCATTGTCCTATATAAAGTCGTGGCGTCAGCAATAGTATTAAAAGTCTCATTAATCCCTCACTTTATTAAAATGACATCTAAAAATCAATCTAATAGCTATATGTGGAACATAACATCATTACCCCCGATAAAACAATCTTTCTCTCTATGAAACTAATTCTTTAATATTCTTTATAGTCTTATAAGTGATAATATTCTTAAAACCTAACTTCTTTGCCTCTTTTACGCGCATTTCAAATGAGGGAGTGCTCTTCACCTCACCTAGAAGACCAACTTCACCAATAAAAATATGTTCCTTAAAAGGGATATTAGTAATTGCAGAAAGAATTGCGGCAACAACAGCAAGATCGACGCCAGAGTCTTTAACTGTGATTCCACCATTTACTTTAAGAAAGATATCCTTCTTGTCTACATATACTTTCGGAACTCTCTTGGTAATTACTGCAGCAAGTACTTCTATCTTATTCTTAGAAAAGCCTTCAACAACCCTTCGGGGAATAGCAAAAATACTGTCATTAATTAGTGTTTGAATATGCACAACCAATGGGCGAGTACCTTGCATTGTCATTCCTAGAGCTCCGCCAGGTAACTCCAAGGTTTCATCGGCAACAAGCATTTTACTATAGTCTTTTTTATCGATAAATCCACGCGTTGTCATCTCTAAAAATCCAACTTCTCCTACTTCGCCAAACCTATTCTTTACTGTTCTTACTACCCTTGCGTTTTCACTGCCAATTTTCTCTAGATATACTACTGTATCTACGATATGCTCTACATTTTTTGGTCCTGCAACAATTCCTTCTTTGGTTACTTGTCCGACCAGAAACATACCAACATTTTTCTTTTTTGCCCAATGCGTTAAACGTTGTGTAACATTCTTAAGTTGACTCATACCACCTGCGGTACCTTCAATTTCTTGGTCATTGAGTGCGTGGATAGAGTCTATTACGACAAAGTCGATCTCTTGCAAAGACAAAGCATTAATAATCTGTTCCACATCGTTCTCGGCTGCGATAAATAAATTCTGAGGTAAATCAGTTGATACTCTTCTCAGACGACTATTTACTTGCGATACTGATTCTTCACCAGAAACATAAACTACGGTAAGGCCTTGACTGGCAACATGAGACAAGATTTGAATAAGCAGTGTTGATTTTCCTATACCAGGGTCACCTCCGATAAGTGTTACTGCTCCTTTACTAATACCACCACCTAATACACGATCTAGTTCTCCAAAACCAGTTGCCATGCGGTATTGTTTTACTTCTTTTATTTCATTTGCACGAACAAGTATCGATATATTCGCCATAGTTGCAATACCTTTTTTCTTTGATACAGTTCCTTCTCTTTCTTCAAAAGTATTCCACTCAAAACATTGAGGACACTTCCCATTCCATTTTGCTGTGGAAAAACCACACTTTATGCAGACATACATCATCTTTTATACCCTCTCAATTGTGATTATGCAACAAAAAATTTCTTCGTTTTCTTATTATAATTAATAGTAAGCACAAGATTTTCTTTTCGTTGAGGTAGTTTCGTCATAAGACTATTTTCCAGAATATAATCTGCAATAACATCTTCAATTTCGTGTTCAACTACTCTTCTTAGTGGTCTTGCCCCGTATTCAGGATTAAACCCTTCATCTAACAAGCGCTTATTGCCATCTTCAGAGACATGAACTTCTAAATGCATATCTGTAAGACGAGTATTGAGGTCGGCAAGGAGAATTTTTAATACTTTCTCGGCATCACTTTTAGATAATGACTTAAATATAATAACGTCATCAAGGCGATTAAGGAGTTCTGGACGCAGTCTTTTCTTTAATTCCTTCAAGAGTTTTTCTTTCATCTCTTCATACTCTCCTTCACTTAGTGTGAGTGAGCCTGATCTCCCTTTATCTTTGTAAAAACCCATAATTTTATCTTCCGTGAGCTTCTCCGCTCCAATATTTGACGTTAAAATGACTACAGCGTTTTGGAAACTTACTCGGTTTCCCCTTGAATCTGTCAAATGCCCATCTTCCAAAATTTGTAAAAGTATATTAAGCACTTCGGTATGAGCTTTCTCAATTTCATCGAAAAGAACGACACTGTAAGGGTTTTCCATTAATTTATCAGATAACCACCCGCCTTGTTCATAACCGACATATCCAGGAGGAGATCCAATCAACTTTGAAATACTATGTTGTTCCATAAATTCACTCATATCAATCTGAATAAGACGATCCTCGTCGTCTCCGAAAAGTAATCTAGCCAAGACCTTGGCTAGTTCTGTCTTACCTACTCCAGTAGGCCCAAGAAAGAGCAAACTAGCCCATGGACGTCGTTTATTGCTTATCCCTATGCGACCTCTTTTAACCGAGCTTACAAGTCGTTTTATCGCATCCTCTTGACTGATAATTTTTTCTTTTATTTTATCTTCTAGGTGAATAAGTGCAGACATTTCATCATTTGTTATCGTTGCAACCGGTAGTTTTGTTAATCTAGCAATAATTGTTTTTATATCTTGCTCAGTGACAATATGAGACTTTTCTTTTCTTCCTGTAATCATCATCTTCTCTTGTTTTGCAATATCCTTAATGACTAATCTTTCTTCTGCATTTAGTATTTCAGCATTCATGAAATCTCCAGAAGCAATAAATCTATCCTTTCTATTTCTAATATCATCTCGCTGACTCATGAGCTTACCCAAATCACGAAATTTATATTCATATTCGAATGATTTCTCGCTTGCTGCTAAATCAATTATCTCAATGGCCTTCTCGGGAAGCACTCTTTCTGGCATATATTGGGCACTTAACCTTATTGCTGTTTCAATTGCATCATCCTCAATTTTAACCTGATGTTTCTCTTTGATGTCTGTAACCGCTCTCATAACCGCACTCTTCGATTCTACTGGTGATGGTTCATCTATTTCGACTACATTAAAGAATCGTACAAGGGACCGATTTGAATCAGCAAATGCTCGGAATTCATCATCTGCCATTGTTGTAATAATTGTAAGGCCATCGTTTTCAATAAAGCTCTTAATTCCAGCTCCCATACTTAACCCCCCCCTCATTGGAGAAGAAATTAATTGGCTTAAATCATCAATATACAGGGCGGTATCTCTTTCACCATAGAGTTCATTCATAACAGCAAGAATTTGCTTATCGACTTCATTTGGAAATTTAGAAAGGGCTACAATAGCAGGAATATTTAAACGATAAACCTTTAAATTACGCAATGATAATGGGACATTACCCGAAGAAATCCTCTTTATAACATTCTCTATAAGTCGTGTTTTTCCAATACCCGCCGGCCCTACCACGAGAATATTCTTATGTGACTGTCTCAATAAGTGACTCATAATCTTATTTTCTAGGGTTACCATATATTTTTGTTCTTCTTCTTTGACATTATTCTGTATTTTCGAAGTCATCTCATCTGTATACATTGCTAATAATCCTTCTTGTTCTTGTGATAATTGCGGTATTGGCTTTTGAATCCCATCAATAAAAGTATCTACTTGTTTTAAAAGATCGAATGGTGTTACCGTTGCTCTGAGGACATCGCTTACAAAATTCGGCAAAGATTGTAAAGATCCAGCCAAATCAATAAGAAAAGATAGCTCTTTCTCGCCACTTCTTAATAAAGCGAGTAGCATATGTTCCGTTCCTACATAATAACCTTTTCCATCTTTTGCAATTCGCATTGCTTCTATGAGAATATTTCTTGTTTCTGGAGTCAAAACAGTTTTTATTTTAAAACCTTTCTTACTTGAAAGAATAGTTTCCTCTGCATAACCAGTTAATCGCTTAATTATTTCGGCAGAATCAAGGCTTAATTTGTCCAGAAGAAAAAATGCCAGAGAATCTTTATCCATTAAAAGACCGGCAAAAAGAAATTTCGGGGTAATAAGTGTTGAACCAGAAACCCTTGCTGCTTTTTCTGAATTCATCATTGCAAAGCGCAGTGGTTCCGAGAAACGAGAGAGGATATCGGGATCAAAAATTGAAGAGATTTCGGGATTATTTTCTTTATCTTTTGACATATAGCAATTATAGCATAGGACTGCCAGAATATTTAAAATCTACGTATCTTAAATAAATTTATTATGCTGGTTGAAAAATACTTGGAAAAGATATATGACCACTGACTGGTGCTTCTCTTTTTTTAGTTGCGGTTAGACCACCTAGCATTATGTCTAGGGCTCCATAATTGTAACCACCAAAAACATAGCCCGATGCAAGAGTAGGCAACTCTTGAACAATATCCGGCATTTCTTTCAGTCCTAGTCTACTTTTTTGATCTTCTGTAAGAATAGGTAATATCGGTAGAGCAAAACTATCTTTCTTCAGTTCACATTGTTCTACCCCAATCGTATCTATATTACCAACTCGAAATTCACTGTATGGCGGTTTACGACCTCCTTTTGTATTCTCGGCAGTCAAGTTGAAAAGAAATAGTGTATTATTCTTTTTAATTAATATGAAAAAGATACCACCGAAGGGTTCACCTCTCTTATAATCTAGTTCCGTTCTCAAACGAAGAATAGTTCCAGATCCCAATTCTCCTAAATTAATAACTGTACGTGGCCCTTCATAAAATGTTCTTATAGGCTATTGCTTTTCTGAAATTGTGAACGCTCTGGCCAATTGAATTGCCTCATACTTTTCTGGGTGTCGAACTCTATCTATTCTATAAATCGCCTCTTTATATTTTCTAGTAAGCCAGTTATTTTCATTAGTATTTTCTCCATCATTACCCATGATAAATTACACCATATTTTAAACAAAAGCGGGCCTCTCGACCCGCTTATAAAAACTACCACTTCAAAGTTTTATTCTTCTGATGATTTGTTTGACTTTGCTCGCTTAAGACTCAAGCTCAAGTGACGTTCTGTCTCTGAGATAGAGAGGATCATTACTTTTACTTTTTGTCCAACTTCAACTATATCAGCAGGACTTTTTACAAGTTTGTCCGAAAGTTCGGAAATATGGATAAGACCATTAATACCATCGTCAATTCGTACGAATGCACCATATTCTACGACACCTTCAACTACACCATCAACGAAATCTCCAATCTTATATTTCTTAATTCGTTGCTTCCAAGGATCATCAATAAGTCTCTTAATACTAAAGGCAATTCTTCGACCACCTTCTTTAATTTCAAGAACCATGACTTTTACTTCTTGACCAACTTCATAAAGCTTACCAACATCGGTTACCTTATCCCATGAAAGCTCTGACAAGTGAACAAGACCCTCTAATCCGGCGGTATTAACAAAAATACCGAATGGAGTTATTGCTGTAACGCTACCGTCTAGGATGTCCCCTTCTTTTACTTTCTTAAGAAGCTTATCTCGACTCGCTGTATCTGTTTCCATTGAAACTGACTTTTCAGAAAGAATTATTCTTACTCTTTCCCTATCAAGTTCGATAATCTTTACCTTAATTTGCTCACCAAGAAGTTGCGTTAAGCGTTGTTGTACGACTGATGCAACATCTTTTCCATACATTTTCTTACCGCTTTCAAAGATTCTTGCAGGATCAAGTTGAGAAGTTGGTATAAAACCACGAACCCCTTCATAGAGCTCACAGATGACTCCACCTGTATTGATCTCAACAACGGTTGCGTCGAGAATCTCACCTTTCTCTGATGCTCTTTCGAGATCAAGCCAGATTTTTACTTCTTCTGTTCGTTTAAGCGAAAGGACAAGACTTCCATCTTTACTTTCAGGATAAACAACATAAACAAGAATAGTATCTCCGATTTTAATTTCATCGATATTAATGACCTTGCTTTTAAGTTCCCGACCATTAATGATTCCTTCGCTACGTCCACCAACATCAACAACAAGAACTCCTGGTTCTTTATTAATAACAGTACCATCAACGATACTTCCTGGCTTCAGTGGCTGAAATCCCTTAATTGTCTCCTCAATATTTGTTAAGAATATATCGGCCTTTTCTTTTACAGCTGCCGATTTTGTCTGTTTTTTTAATGATATTTCTTGTTTCACGATATATCACTCCTTTGTGTTTTTGAGGAATTATATCATGAAATTTGTAACGACTGCAACCCACGGAAAGATCAAAACAATTACAATAGAGGATATACCCAATTTTTATAATGTACCCTATATTCGGACAATTATAAAATCATCTTCAAGATCTATAAGACTATATCCCATTTTCTCGATCTGTTCACGAACTTGATCTGCTTTTTGCCATTCTTTTTCATTTTTAAAGGTGAAACGTTGCATTGCTAATTCTATAATCTTTGCAGAGATTTCAGATCTATCAATATAAAGAGATGTATATGAGGATAGGTTAAGACCTAATTGTAAATCAACATGCTTGAGAAAGTAATATTTCGTTTCAATACTTAAGGTACCTCTTAATACATCCCACATAATTGCCAGTGCCTGTGGAGTATTAAGATCATCGTTCATCGCGGAATCGAAATCATTAGATAACGAATTCACTTCTTGGGTGAGTTGTTCATCTTGAACTGGCTTTCCATCTCTATCATGTAAAGAAATAATTACTTTTGCCTGCTCTTGTAGCTTTCTCAGAGCGCTTTCTGCTCCTCTAATAGAGTCCCAGGTAAAATTAACCGGTGTTCTATAATGAGCACCTAGATAGAAGTATCTCAAAATAAGAGGATCAAAACCTTTTTCAATTATATCTTGTAGGGTATAGAAATTCTGCTTACTTTTAGACATTTTTTCACCTTCTACCTTGAGAAACTCTGAGTGTAACCAATAATTTACAAACTTTTTACCAGTTGTTCCCTCGGTCTGGGCAATCTCATTTGTATGATGTACTGCGATATGGTCAATACCACCCGTATGGATATCTATCTGATCTCCGAGAATTTTACGTGCCATTGCAGAACACTCTATATGCCAACCTGGAAAACCCTTACCCCATGGAGAATCCCATTGCATTGCATGATCATGCTGGTCAAGTTGCCAAAGCCTAAAATCTGCCGGGCTCTTTTTGTCAGGGTCTACAACGACTTCGTCTCGAGAACCAGTTATCTTTTCGTCAAGATTCTGTCCAGAAAGCTGGGTATATTTAGGAAATTTAAAAACATCATAATAAACTGCTTTTTTCGTTCGATACGCAATACCCTTCTTCTCAAGTTCAGCTATCATCTCTACCATTGAGGCGATGCATTCTGTTGCTCGTGTTAAAGTGAACTGATAGTTTTTTTGAGAAGAAGATATAATATTTAGTGCTAGTTTATCTCGCAAAAAAGCATCTGTATAAAACTGAGCTATATCCCATACCGATACTTGTTTACCTTGTGCTAAAGACTCTCTCTTTAATGCCTGAAGCATTTTATCTTCACCAAAATCTGCATCATTAGCAATATGCCCAACGTCTGTAATATTCATAACCTGATTAACATCATACCCATTAGCAAGAAGAACCCTGACTAGAGTATCCACAAAAGTGAAGTACCTAAGATTTCCTATATGCACATAATCATAGACAGTCGGACCACAAGTGTAGAGTCTTACAACTGGTTTGGTAATTGGAACGAATGACTGTTTTTTTCTCCCAAGAGTATTAAAAAACTGAATATCCATAAAACTACTCGTTAGCTGGAATACTCAACGTTATTACTTTTACTGTCCCAGCAGAATCGAGTTTTATCTTTAAAGTTTTTCCGTCTTGGGCAATTCCCAAAGCTGTAATCTTGTCCGTTTTTGCAGCATCAGAGATTGTCCTTACCCAATTCTGAGTATATTGCTTCGAGAAAATGACCATTGGCTGATAAAGATTGTTAATACCCGTGAGTCCCAAATAATATTCTGTTCCAACCGTCTTAGGAATTAAAAATTGCGAGATCTCTACCTTTGAGGATTCATACGTATAAAGATTTGTTTTTTGGCTACTTGAAGGATAAAAACGAATTAATTTTGACTGATTCTGTGTATTACGAGTAAGTGCAATAATGATACTTGTTCCCAAGACATTAAATGAACCTACTTTGTGGTCACTTTCCGCCGTGTAAATTGTTGCAGCATTTGAATCTGTTGAAGAACTTCCCTTTTTAATAAGATTGTTTGATGTACCTGAGATAAAATAAACATCATTAACAATTGTTTGAGACGATAAACCGGATACCCATGATGTATTTAAATTTTGCTCGAAGGTAGATGAATCTGTAATAACTTGTGTTGTGCTTACAGTTGGTGATACAGACGGAGTCGGGGTAGCGGTTATTGTCATTATTGGAGTTATAATAACAGCTGTGCTCGTTGGTGCCACAGATGTTGTTGGGCTGGTTACCGTTGGTTGTGCAGCATTTTGGCCAGCATTAGCGTCTCCTGTCTGGAAACTCCTCCATAATATGATTCCTACACCTGAAAGAATAACAATACCTAAAATTACGAATATTATTTTGTTCATATGACGATTATAGCATTACAATTAAGGTATGTGCGTTCAACACATATATCCCTCTTTTGCGTATTATTCTACTTATTATGAAGAGTCCTCTTGCTCTCATATAACTCTATTCATTCATTTTCCTATCCAGATAATGCTCTTTAGATTTCCTCATCTTCGTGATAAAATACTCGAAATGGATACAAATGATCTCAAAACAAAAATTGAAAGTTTTTTAAACACTATCCTTACCTCACTTGGTCAGGAAGGTTTTACTTTAGAATCAGAAGTAACCGAGGATCCTGAAGTTTATGCAGTTTCCGTTGCCATTAAAGGTGAGCAAGTCGATCTTCTTATTGGTTTTCATGGCAAGAATCTAAATGCATTTCACGATATTGTCTTGCTTTTTATAAAAAGATCAGTTGGAAAAATGGACAAGAAGATTTCACTCTTCTTGGATATTGGTGACTATTATGCAAAGCAAAATGAAAAAATGATGGAACAGGTAGTACAAGCAATCTCAGATGTTAGACTTCTTCAAGAACCCTACGAATTTAATGCAATGACTCCACGAATGAGAAGATTGGTACACATGGAAGTTTCAAAACACTCGGATATCCGCAGCGAGAGTATTGGTGAAGGCGAAAGCCGACGAGTTGTGATCCATCCACAGAATGTCCCTGCTGTTTAGAAACTTAGCTATTCTCCTTAAAAAAGACTCCCTATTACTTTTTATTTCCAGTCTTTTTATTGCCAGCTTTCCCTTTTTTATTGGTGAAATAATTTCTCAATCTCTTGCTTTTAGACATGGTTCCTATATTAATTATTTCCAGGTGAGGATTACCCTTCATTTTGTCTTATCAGTTATCCTTATTATTATTGGGTTAATTCGTATATTTAATGTTGGTTCTCATTTTGACCTAAAGAAAATACCGAGCTATTTCTGGGGAATATCTCTTACGTTTTTTACTTTGTTAGCTTGGAATATTTATCTTTCAAGTTCTGCCCCCGAATTTATTCTTCTCAGTAGTTTTCACCTAGTTGAATTCCTTTTATCTCTTGTTGCACTTTTTATTTCAATTTCATCTTTAAATATAGTTTCTGCCTATACAAAAAGACTTCCATCAATTACAAAAGGAATGCTCCTTCCTGTTATTACTTTTCAAGTTGCCTTGCAATCTTTACAGATGGTAAACAGTGCTCCAGTCTTCGGTAGTTTTCTAAAGTTACTTGGCCAACCAATAGTCTTTGAAAGCATTACTCAAATAGGAATAGATACCTTTGCTCGTGGCTATGGGACTACTCCTCATCCAAATATTCTCGCTTGCATTTACCTCTTCTTTCTTGCACTTTTATTTGGCCAAAAAAGAGTAAGCATTATCGATAGTCTCATTCTTGTTCTCATTTCTATTGGAGTTTTCTTAACGCTTTCAAGAATTGGAATAATCGTCCTTATTATTTTTATTATCATAAAGCTTATACGGCACTACCTGCCCAAAGAACCAACTCTTAGCTTTAAAAGAGGCCTCGAATCTGTTGTTAGTTTTCTCTGCTTTTCTATTATCGCAACACCTTTATTACTATTACTACAAAATAACCTTCCCTACTTTATCTCAAGTCGTATGCGCTTACTTGAGAGCTATTCTTCACTTTTTCATATAATGCCATCGGGAACTGGTTTTAGTTTATCTATAGAAAAGTCAATAACTGCCGGACTAACCCCAATATGGGGGGGGCATTTACTTCTAGAGCCAGTCCATAATATTGGATTACTCCTATTAACAGAGATCGGAATTATCGGATCAATTCTTGTTATATTATTCGTTTACCTACTTGCACGAAAAACACAGATTGATAGAAGCCGTTATTGGATATACTTTTTGGTATTAGTTTCATTATTCGGAGCATTTGACCACTTCCTTTTATACTAATTCTGGTTTATTGCAAAACCACCCTTAAATTCTAAGCGTAAATCACCTGGTCCACTGCATTCAAACTGGAAGTCACTTCCAGGAACTGCACTCGAGATACCAAAACGATTTAAAACTGATTCAACGAACGATACTGCTTGATTGTTTGTATACCCCTTAGGTGCATCGTAGGTTGCAGTTTGTAATAACTGTTTACGTGAATAAGAAGCAAGGTAAGGAAAGAATCCATTTTCTTTTATTGGGAAAAAATCTCCGAGGCCAGCAATACAACCATCACATCTTACTACTTCTGATCTCATCTCCATCGGTAGAACATCCATAATAAGAATATTGTCAGATTCAATTGATGCCTTAGATGACGAACTTGAAGATTTAACATAGTAAGAATGAAGTGTCTCTTGTTCACTCTGGCTAAGATCAGTCACTACTGTCATACCTGACAAGTTGTTTGCACAAGTATCGCTGAGCAATGGGGTTGGAAAACTATTTGCTCTTAATATATCAGTTACAGTTGCCTTTTCTAAAAGTGAAATAATTCCGGGAGAACCATTCTCTGAATCATAATTAACTTTTAGGGACCTCTGTGAAGAATTTACCGCAGTATTAGCATTCGGACCATCAGATGTAAAATCAGTACTTGCATTAATAACTCCTACTCCTGGCTTTGCTTCAAGCTTCATAAATGTGGAACCCTGACACGAGATAGTTCCTGTAATAACAGGACAATTTGCTCCACCACGACTACTCGTAAAATCACAAATTTTATTTTTTACAACTGTAGGACTGTATGATAAACGATAGTTTTTACTCTTATCTACATACTTATAAAACTTTTCCCGCAAGGCAAGATCTACAATATCTTTAGAATTATCATCAATATTTTTAACATCAATGGTAATTCTCTTTAGGTTATCATTTAAAATTTTATTATTCTTAGAAGGAGCTGAGGTATATTCTGCCTTGACTTCGGCTTCTGGTGCAATTACTACACGATATTGAGAGGTAGGATTATCAAAAGTAAGTATTGAACCACCTTTACCAAGAGCCTTAAACTTGGTCGTTACTAATGTACTATTAGGATTTGCAGGATTTATATAATAATTATCGAATTTTAATGCAAAGGCAGAACCTTCGTAATTTTTCGCAGCTGCTGTATTAAATCTATTTTTCAGGAATTGATTTTTAAAACATGCAACACCAAGAGTATCCGAACATGTTGCGACTGAATTAGGTGGAAACTGATTAGGTGAATTCTTGCTTGCAACAAATAGTCTGGTCTGTATACTACCTGGGCCACCTCCAGTATTACCGCTATCTTTATCTCCAATGGTAGGATTTAAACCAAAGGTAGCGGCTGTCCTTATTTTCTGATAATCATCCCCTACTGAACTAAGTGCTTTATTATAAAAATCACCAGATTCGTAGTTTATTCCTCCTATTGGAATGGATGTAGCAATACTATTACCCGATGCATCTTTATATGTAAGTCCCGTATCATTCCCCCATACTAAGAAACCTGGTAATACAGGAGCTTCCTTTAATTGCAAACTAAGAGGGAAATTCCGTCTACCACCAAAATCTGTAATATTACAGAATGCTGTAGAACCTGGAAAATTTACTGGATACGTTACTTGTTGTTTTCTAATACCAATTTGCTCATATAATTGATAGTTACGCGGCATAAGATTTCCATTAACATAACGAAATGATAATGCAGTTGGACCAGTACCTGCCCCGCCCGGTGTTATTAGTACCTGAGCGATTAATGCAGTTTCCTCTGTCAAGTTTGCTGATACTTCATTACTTCTAATTTCTTCCAGAATCTTCTTTTCTTCAGCAAATACTTGCTGTTGATTCTTTGATAAAGTATCGGAGAACTCTAGAAAGGAATCACGCACAGTAAATAAAAGAGAAAAAACTATAAAAAATCCTATTACTAATGGAATAAAACTTTTGGAACGTTGGCGTCTCCTCATGGAGAAGATTATAGACTATTTACAAGCTTCTGCATACGAGATTTTACTCGACTTGCTCTGTTTGGAGAGACAATATTATCCTTCGCTGCTTTGTCTATTAATTTTGTAAGATTCAATAAAGCAATGGTTGCCTCGTCTTTCTTCTTTTCCGCAACTGTAAGCACTGTTTTCAATTCCCAACGGTGAATTCTATCTTTTGCACGTCGATTGGTAATATACCGTGCTTCAGATTTACGAACTGCCTTTTTTGCGTTTTTTAGATTTGCCATGCTGTATTCTATCATCCGTTCGATCTAGAGGCAAGTACTTTATTATTCACTTCCCCCTTTTTTTGGTTTATACTGTTTAGTATGAAAATAAAACTGCCAGCATATGTCATTAGTACAGCCAGAATCCTTGTAAAAGAAGGTTACAAAGCATATCTTGTAGGCGGTGCCCTTCGAGACTCATATATAGGTGTAGTGCCAGGAGATTATGATGTTGCAACAGATGCATTACCAGATGATCTCATTAAGATCTTTCCTAAAGCAATCACTGTTGGAGCAAAATTTGGAACTGTTCTCGTCATCCAAAGAGATCTCACTGGTGAAAACTATAATACCGAGGTAACGACACTCCGAAGTGAAGAAGAATATATCAAAGGAAGGTGGCCATCAAAAGTAAAGTTTGTAAGAGATATTCAAGAGGATTTAACTCGCCGAGACTTTACTGTCAACGCAATGGCTTTAGATATGGGCTCGAAAGGTATTGATTACCTAGAACTACCGTATGTCATTGATGAATCTAGCCCAGGAAAAGAACTAAATCTTCTTAAGGAATATGAGTTTGAGCTAATTGATCCATTTGGAGGAGTAAAAGATTTAGAGGCAAAGATAATACGAAGTGTTGGCAACCCGATAGAACGTTTTACTGAAGATGGTGTGCGGACTTATAAAGCATGTCGTTTAGCATCTCAACTTGGCTTTACGATTGATCCAGAAACATTCAGTGCTATTAGTAATTGTCTTACAGTTGCTCGAATGATTTCTGCAGAACGAATCCGGGATGAATTTCTCAAACTGCTTTACAAATCACCCAAACCATCTATTGGAATAAATCTTATGAAAGATTCTGGATTACTTAAGATTTTTCTTCCTGAATTACTCAAATGTATTGCAGTTGAGCAGCTTATCGGGCATGAATTTGATGTTTATGACCATACTCTACGAACTATTGACCTCGCGCAGGACCATATAAAACTCGCTGCCCTCTTCCATGACATTGCAAAACCAAAAACAGGTACACCAGACGGCCATTTCTATGGACACGATCAACTAGGTGCAGAAATGACAAAAATAATCATGCAACGTCTTCGCTTTTCTACAAGAGAGATTGAGCATATCTCCTCTCTCGTCAGATGGCATATGTTTTCGTACCCTTATGAAAAAAACGATATAAATGAACCAAAGGCAGAAACAGTAAACAATTGGACAGATGGAGCTGTTCGACGCTTTATTAACCGAGTAGGACTAGAAAATATTGATGACTTATTTGCACTCCGTATTGCAGATGCGACAAGTGAACCTGCAAGTTCGTGGAAACCAGATGAGATTACTCAATTACAGGAAAGAATTTCAAGAATACTTGAGGAAGATACTGCATTAAAAGTAAGCGATCTCGAGATTAATGGTCAGATACTCATGAAAGAGTTAAAAATAAAACCGAGCAAAATTATTGGTGATAGCCTTTCTTACCTCTTGGAAAAAGTGATAGATAATCCAAACCTCAACAATAAAGAAACATTGCTTACACTGGCGAAAGAATTCATTTCTTCTCAAACGAAAAACTAATCTCGTTGTATTTCCTTGTCTTTAACTGGCATTTTTGATCTTACCTTTTTTATCATCTTGTAAAGCATTCTTATAACAATATAGCTGAAAATATAAATAATTACCGCCAAGAAAATATTCATAGTTGTTGCACTAAAAGCTATTCTTCCTAAATAGGAAGCTCCCACGTCGGATAATACTGTTCCTAACCATGATTTTTGATTATCTTGATCCTTAAACAATTGCTGAATTGTTTCAAGTGACTCATCTTTAGGAATACTATCTACTGGTTCTGTATTGATTAGCATGAATTCTTGACATGGTTTACTTTCATCCCAAGTATTACAACTAAATCCAGGTGGGTTATGTGGCGATGCAGTAGCTTTATACCAAATAAAATGATCTAAATCTGGACCAATAACCTGACTGCCTTGATCACTCCATGTTGGATCAATAGGAACCCATCCTACCGTTGGAATCCATGATTCAATCCATTGATGGCCGATACCCTTGATTGACTGGTCCACAAAAGAGCCAACACCATCTCCATATATCGTTCGGGTTGGAATACCCTCAGCTCGTAGAACAGTTAAAAGAAGATCAGAGTACTCCATGCAGACACCGGTTCTAGCTTCCAATGCAGCCTGAGCACCAAGCCTTCTTAATTCTGATGGTGAGCTAAAATCTTTATATGTAAGAGTATCCGTCACAAAACTAAGACTATTCTTTATTATTTGAGAGATATTCCCTGAAGAATCTGTAGTCTTAGATGCAATCTCTGTAAACTGTTTTGAATCTACAGGCCATTCGGGTAAAGCACTTATTGTATATTTTGCAAAATCTATTGGGATATCTTTTTTTAATTGTGTCGTAAATCCTGCCTCATCAAAATTCTGCTTTGTAATTGAGGCATACCCTATTATCGTTAACTTGCTCGACTCTGCTGCAGAAACAGGAATTTTGGCAATAAGATTTCCGTTATCATCAATGCGAAAAGATCGTGGTTTTGGAGAAATACTTTCGTAAAAAACTTTCTGACCTATATTTGCAATGTCATTTGGCAAAGCAACCTCAATTTCATTATTAACAAATTGCTGGAAAAGCTGATGAACAGATGAATTTGTTTTACTTATATCCGCTGTTAATTCAAAACGAAGGTATCTCTGGTTACCAACAATAATGCGAATTGGTTTACCAACAAGTTGATCCGCAGTAAATGTAATTACCGCTTGATTGTTTTCATTCGTAATACTTTTAGGTTCTGGACTAATTGAACTGGCTGTACCTAAAGCATTTGGAATAATAAATTTATACGTGATTTCATATACTTCATCGTAATTACCAGCACTTGCTAATTGTCGTGTCTTAAAATCTTTACTTAATGAACTATGCGCAATCTCGATCACCCCACCCTGTTTCTTCATCAGTACCTTTGATTTATACTGCAAACTAAACTGTAATGAGGAACTTACAGATAAATCCTTATAATATTGTGTTTTTAGTTCAAGTCCCGTATTTTGGACTGTCTTTGTAAACGCTATGCTTCCCCCACCACCCGTAACCACAATATCCTTAACTGTTTCATTCTCTAACACCTTCTGATCTGCATACGGCGGATAGATATAGAAATAATCAAAATTTTTTGCTTTTGGAAAATAGGTTGATCTTCCAGACCACGAGATATTATGATTTTCAGTTACTTGCACCCATTCACTATTTTCCAAGGTTATTACCCTCTCTAATGTCTTTTTATATTCATCCTTTGCAGAAATCGAGGGTACTGTAATTGACAGAAATATAATAAAAAATGTAAATAGTGTTATTTTTAATAGAAACTTGTAAATAGTGTTTTGTCGCATTAAGTGAATAGGCACTCTTTATTATATAGTAGCTTGAAACGACAGTAAAAAATTATCGACTACTCTCTCTCTGTGTTGATGGGGCTTTAAGAATTTGATTCTTCAACTTTGTGATCTGTGTCCGTAGATGGTGATCTATTATCATAAGCTCGGATATTCGATTGATTGCATGAAGCACCGTAGTATGGTCAGTACGCTTTAGAAGACGTGCTACTGCCTCTAGTGGTATATTAAGGATATCTCTAATCAAGAACATGCTTACTTGCCTTGGGAGGACCACTGCTGCAGTCCTTGTTGAGGATTTTAATTGCACTGGAGTTGATTGAAACTCTTCAGCTACAATTGAGATAATATCTTCTGGTTTGATTTTTTTACGAGCCTGTTCTCTGTCATAACCAAGAATTTTATCAACAATGATTTTGTCTATCTGGGAATTAGTTACTTTTACATACGTATGGACTTTATTATAAGACCCAATCAGCTGGCGAATATTATCTTCCACAGAGCCGGCGATTGCCTCAAGACACTCGAATGATAATTTAGGATCTTGTTCGTCATTATATTTCTTTAGGATTGCAACACGAGTCTCATAATCTGGCGCCGTTACATCGGCAACCATCCCACCCTCAAAGCGCGATCGTAAACGGTCTGCAAGATTATGAATTTCAGTAGGTGGACGATCTGATGCAAGAATTATCTGTTTTCCTGCATCGTAGAGTATATTGAAAGTGTGAAAAAGTTCATTCTGAACAGCTTCCCATTGAGAGATAAATTGAATATCATCAATCATTAATAAATCTAACTTTCGATATTGATTACGGAATTCTGCTTGTCGCTTATTCCGAATTGAGTCGACCATTTCATTTAGAAATGTTTCACTTGAGCAGTATAATATTTTCTTTTCAGGATCTCTTTCAATCACTTTACGCCCAATTGCCTGCATAAGATGTGTCTTTCCAACTCCTACCGTTCCATAGACAAAGAGCGGGTTATACGCACTTCCTAGGCTACTGGCTACAGCCATTGCGGCTGCATGTGCAAGTTGATTATTTGTTCCAATAATAAAAGTTTCAAAAGTATATTTTTCATTTAGTCCAGATTCGGCAATCGCTTTTTTTAATTTTGTATCATAGGAATTTTTTGGATCAAGTAAACCCATATCTGTAGGATTAATTCTTTTTAATTGCGATTGTTTAGTAAGGAATTGTGTTGGAGTAACTCTACAAGTAACACGACGACTGCTGCCTAAAAATTCTGTGAATAATTCAGCTATTGTATGCTTCGCATATTTCTCTATCCATTGAAGTGTTAACCCATTACGAACATCCAGAATAATCTCATCCGCTGAGATTTCGGCAAGCTTCGTATTATGCTCTATCCATGCTTTATACATTTCAGGAGCTATCCTTCTAGATAGGGATAACTTACCCATTTCCCATAGTTTTTGTGCTTCTTGAGGAGTGTGCGACATAAGGTAGTATAGGGGATGTGGATAACATTGTCCACAATTCTTTTAATAACTTATAACGTTCCGCTCTCTCCTCTCTTTATAACAAGATAAGCTGAGGAAACCTTGCTCTACAATAGAATTTATTTAAAGAATTATGTAGTCAAGAATCAACTCTGAAGTATATTTTGCTCATGTTGTTGATCAAAAGTTAGATCTCCTATAGAATGTGACAATGACCTATAGTCATCAATTTAGTAATTTCATTCCCTCACCGACTAGATTTTTAATACTTGGGAGCTTTACTTCAAATCAATTTACAAAAGATGCTGGTTACGATTGGTTCTATGGGACAAAGAGAAACTACTTCTGGCCAATTATTGAAGAAGTATATAATACAACTTTAGATACTAAAAAAGTTCGTCAAGAATTATTTACTCAAATTCAAATGGGTATTGGGGATATTATTTATCAATGTGAGCGCAAAGATGGTAATAGTTCGGATACTAATCTCATAAATATTATCTATAATACTGAGTTGGAATCTATTCTAGATAATAATACGATTGAATCAATTTTCTTTACAAGTAGATATGTTGAAAAACTATACAAGAAGGTCTTCTCGAGCCTGATTAAAAAATATCCTTTAATTAGGCTTATAACACTACCCTCCCCATCACCTCGTTATGCAGCTATGACCAAAGAGAGAAAGATTGAGATTTATAAAGAGAAATTGCCAAAAGTAAAAAGATACCCTAATTACTCATTCTCGTTCCCAGAAATGAATGGGTGAAAATTATATCGCCGAGCAAGATTTCCTCACAAATTTATTTAGAGGAAAGGAGTTATAGCGAGGTGTCGTAATTTTCACCTATTTATTTCTTCGATCTTTCCATATCTCTCTATGATCTTCTTCGTCTCGAAGGTATAGGTAATTCCTCCTTTATATCCCACTTGTCGATATGAATTACCCGTAGGAATATCAAATACTAATTTTGTCGCACCTTCATTAGACTTAATAAAGATCTTTAGCTCGTCTAGGTCTTCTTTTTTAAGTGTTCTACTTAATTTTAGAATTATTTTTTCTATTGATGAATTTTTCGTCGCAGTTTCCACATTTATGACAGCAAAATCATTCACAATAAAGCTATATTTATCTAATTTATGATCAATCCGTCCCTTAAATAAGAATGGAGTCCCCATAAGATCATCAATTTGGCTTGTTAATTTGGCAAATGACTCATATGTACGTGGAAAAAGAACACCACTTACAGTACTTGTTGCGTCTTCTAGATCAACAAATGCCATTAAATCACCGTTCTTTGTGTTTAACTTTTTGATACGCTGAATCTGAGCTCCTATTGTAATCTGCTCACTTGGAAGGCTATCTTTGGCATCTTGGATAGATATCGCACCTCTTTTCATAAGATATCCATTTAACTGTTTTAAAGGATGTTCACTTAAATAAATACCAAATAGATCCTTCTCCCAGGTTAGAATTTGAATCGTAGAAGCAGGTTCAACTTGGGGCAGAATTGTTTGTTGAATAAATTTTTGCTTTGGTCCGGTGCTAAATAAAGATATTTGTTCCGCCGATTCTTTCTTTTTATCATTCTTATATCTATCATAAAGCGATGGAATAAGTGCAATTAAGGCATTCCGTTCTCCCCACTCATTCATAGCTCCAGATTGTGCAAGTAAGAGAATACTTTTTTTATCAACCTCTTCCAGAGATACCCTCGACATCAAATCATCAAGATGCTTGTAGGATCCATTTTTTAAACGCTCCTGAACGATAATCTCTAATGCTTTTTTAGACGCACCCTTTATACCGCCAAGTCCATATCTGATTGATCCCAAATAATGGTATTCTCCCTTTGTCTTTTTCTGTTCAAGAATTTTTTCAAAATTATTATCTAACCAATGCTCTTCCATAAAGTCATCGTGACGTTCAATCGCAAATCGTGATTCACTTTTATTTACATCTGGAGGTAGTACTTCAATATGCATAGACACTGCCATCTGTAAGTCTCTTTCCAATTTCGGAATCCTTTCTAAATCTGCCTGCATCACACCGACAACAAACTCTAGAGGATGATGAGCTTTAAGATATGCCGTTCTATATCCTATAACAGCATAACAAGCCGAGTGTGCCTTATTAAATCCATAATCAACAAATGGAAGCATATATGCAAACACTTGCTCCCCTAACTCGGGAGTATAGCCTTTAGCGATCATTCCATTAATCAAGTTTACTTTCTCTTTTTCAAGAATCTCTCTATCTTTTTTACCCATTGCTCTACGAAGTAAGTCAGCTTGACCAATGGTATATCCAGCCAAATCAACGGCAATCTGCATTACCTGCTCCTGATAAATTGCATATCCCATTGTTTCTTCGAGAATCGGTTTTAAATCTTCATGTAAGTATTCAACTTTTTCTTTACCAAATTTTCGTAAAATATAACTTGGAATATAACCCATAGGACCTGGTCTGTATGCTGCAGCCATGAAGTTAATGTCTTGAATCTTTTCTGGATGCAACTCCATAAGGAATTTTTTCATTCCACCGCTTTCAAATTGGAAAATACTATCAGTCAATCCCTTCTGAAATAAGACATATGATTTCTTATCTTCTAACCCGATTTCATTCCAGTCAATAGTAAGATCATGTTGATTCTTAATCGCCTTCTCGGCATTCTTAAGCATTGTTAATGTCCGTAAACCCAAGAAATCAAATTTCATTAAACCTATATCTTCTAACTTTGAGCCTGGAATCTGGGTAATAATTAAATCATCTCGTTGTGGTGCCTTACGTAATGGAACATAATCACTCACTGGTGTTGGAGTAATAACATACCCACATGCGTGAACAGAAACATGCCTTGCTCCTTTCTTAATTCTACTAACAGCCGTGACTACCTGTTGAAATTCAGAATGCTGAGTTACAAAATTTTTCACTTCTGAAATAGTTTCAATTGCTTCCCCAAGATCCATTGGTTTCCCTCTTTTTACCGGAATCATTTTTGCAAACTTATCGACAAGATCGAGTGGAATCCCTAATGCACGAGAAACATCCCGAATAGCAGCTTTTGCTTCAAGCCTTCCTATCGCACAAATAGCAGTAACATTCTCTCTTCCATATTTATTTTCAACATAACGAAGTACTTCATCTCTACGATCATCTTGAAAATCAATATCAAAGTCTGGAGGTGACGGACGATATGGATTTAAAAACCGTTCAAACTGTAAACCCCACCAAAATGGGTCAATATCCGTAATCCCGGCACAATAAGCAACAACACTACCTGCTCCAGAACCACGACCTAAACCAACACTAATATCTTGAGCTTTTGCCCACGCAATATAATCTGCAACAATAAGAAAATAATCATCATATCCTTTATCATGGATAACACTTAGTTCATAATTTATTCGCTGAGTGATTTCCTTTGTTATTTCACCATAATGATTCTTTGCTCCCTCATAGGCTATATCTCTAAGAAATTGTTCCGGAGTCTTTCCTTCTGGGAGTCCTATAAAATGTGGCTGAATTCTACCCCAAAAGATATCATAATACTCTACTTTTTCTGCAATTTCCTGTGTAGATGCAACTGCTTGAGGAAGGTCTGCAAAAAGCTCATGCATTTGTTCAGGACTTTTTAGATACAGCTCCTGTGTCGTCATTGGTTTATGTCTTGGATCATCAATTGTTAGACCTTCGTGAATCGCCCAGAAAATATCCTGAATACGAGCATCTTCCTTGTACATATAGTGGACATCCCCTGTTGCTACAAGCTTTTTATCCATTCTCTTGGCTAGTTCTATAAGTAGGGGTTCTATATACTTTTCTTCCTCACCTGCAGTTCCTCTTTGAATTTCAATATAATAATCATCGCCGAAGAGATCATGATATCTGTTTGCCAATTTTATACCTGCTTCAAGCGCCTTTTCTTTATCGTGTTTATGTGCCCGAAGAGTCTGGACAAGTTCTCCACCATAACATCCGCTTAAGACAATCAGTCCTTCCTTATACTTAGTTAGTAAGTCAAAATCAATTCGTGGCTTATAGTAATAACCATCTATATTTGCAATTGAAACAAGTTTTAAGAGATTTTTATACCCTTGTTGATTTTTAGCAAGGAGAGTCAAGTGAAAATATGCCTTCTCTTCATCTCCTTTTAGCCCCCTGCCACCTTCTTTTTTTGTATGATCCTTTGTTATATAGGCTTCTACCCCAATTATTGGCTTTATTTCATTTTCTTTAGCAGCTTTATAAAAATCTACTACTCCATGCAATACTCCATGGTCAGTCATTGCTACAGCTTTCATTCCTGTTGCTTTCAATTGCGGCATTAGCTCCTTAACTTTTATTAAGCCGTCAAGCATGGAGTATTCCGTATGCAAATGCAAATGTGTGAATATTTTTTCAGACATATTTATTTATTATACTTGAAAAGGATAACTTATTTTCACTAGACTCAATACTACCATCCTCTATTCGAGAGGTAGCATAAGTTATTACTTTTCATATTAGGACTCTCTAAATAATACTCAGAGTAAGCGAACAGAACTACCTATTTTTAACTTGATGTCGTTGAAACGAGACTTTCTATATCACCTTCCATAATACTATCAAATACATCCGTTACTTCCGGTTCCTTCACTGTCTGAACTTGTACACTTTCTCTCATGACCATGGATTGTGTTGCCATCTCACGATTTACGTTACAGACTACTTGTATTTGAGTTATAAAAACATTTTTTAATACATCTTGAAGAATTGTTTTGCTTGCACCACTTTCAATTGTTTTCTTATGGAAATCATACTTGACCATCAGTTCGAGTCGGTATACACCCAGCATATCATCTTTAAGTAGTATAGTTGGCTTTGCAGTCATAAGCATTGCGTATAAATGATTATGTTGTAATTGTACTGTTTTTAAACAGGATGACCAAAGGCTAAGTATGAATTCTAGTGACAGATCAGGAATAAAACTTGTTTTTATCGGTTTCTGTTCTGCAGGTATAATTGATAATTTTAGTTCTTTAGTTACTCTATTGAGTCTCTTTTTCTTTTTTTTAATGACTTCATTCAATACAGAATTTTGTTTCTGTTCACTTACAGACTCTCGGAGCACTTGTCTTTGATCGTTCTTCTGTGACTCTTTAGCCATAGTAGCAGTATTAGCATTGTCTGCTAATTTTGTTTTATTCACACTATTAAATATTGCAATTTCAATTTGCAAATCGCTATCAAAAGAATTTTTCAACTGCGAATATGCTTCAAAAAAAATACTCATTATTTTTACTAACTTCTGCGATAAATCTTGATCAGAAGACACTAATAATCTCTTCTTGAATTCTAAAATAACAGACTTCAGAAATTGAGTTATATGAACATTCTTCTGCTTCGAATCTTTATATAACATTCTAGCTCCAGAAATATCCTCTTTAAAAATTGCATCACAGAAGTCATTTACAAGTTGATAGTCAGGTAGACCCAGACTTGTGAAAACTAAATCATAAGTTAAACCATCCTTATTCTTTGCTTTTGCTAGTAGTGTGTCTAAAAGAGAAAGTCCGTCTCGGTAACTTCCCGTAGCAAGAGAAGCAAGAAGTTCAATAGCTTTTTCTTCAAAAGTAATCTTTGATTCTTGGGCAACATGCTTCAAAAGAGAAAATAGCTCTGATTCCTGAGCCAAATGAAACTCAATTCTTTCACATCGAGAGAAAATTGTGACTGGGATCTTATGAGGCTCTGTAGTAGCAAGTATAAAGACTACGTGCTCTGGAGGTTCTTCTAATGTCTTTAAAAGTGCATTGAATGCCTCTTTTGTAAGCATATGTACTTCATCAATAATATAGATTTTCTTTTTTAGTTGTGTCGGTTTAAATTCGATCTTTTCTTTTATTGCTCGAATTTCATCGATTCCCCGGTTAGATGCAGCGTCAATCTCTACAAAGTCGATAGCCTTTTGCTCTAAGAAGAGTTTGCAAGATACACACTCATTACAAGGGGAGCCATCGCTCTTCAGATTTTCGCAATTTATAGCCTTTGCAAGTAAACGAGCTGTCGTTGTCTTTCCTGTTCCTCGTGGACCAATAAAAATATATGCATGTGCGGTAAGATTCTGTAGAAGTTCTGCCTTTAAGATAGAAATAACTTGGTCTTGACCAAGCAATTCATCAAAATTTTTAGGTCTGTATGTTGTATATAGCGAGGCCACTATTTGTTTTAGAAAATTAACTAGACTTGTCAGTATAATTAAGAAAGAAGAAGGTAACAACTGTTTCTTAAATCAGCTCATGAAACAATGAATATTGAAACGTTAAAAAAGTATACAACAAAATAAAGAGAGGGGTTGGCTTCCACCTTCCCCTCTCTTTAAAACATCGAGACTCTAAATCTATTTAAGTGATGCCTTTGCACCTGCTTCTGTTAATTTTGCGAGTGCTTCTTCAGCTACTTTCTTCTCTGCATTCTCGAGAATCTTTGAAGGAGCTTTATCTACAAGATCCTTAGCTTCGGTTAAACCAAGGCCTAGAAGATCCTTAACTGCCTTAATCACAGCAATCTTGTTGGATCCAGCATCATCAAGCATAACATCAAAGTTTGATTTCTCTTCAACTGGTTCGCCTGCTGCTGCTGGAGCTGCTGCGACTGATGCTGGAGCTGCTGCGCTTACACCAAACTTCTCTTCCATTGCTTTAATAAGATCAGCAAGTTCGAGAACTGTCATGGAGCTAACCATGTCGAGGACCTTTGTTTGGTTCTCATTAAGCTTTACGTCTGCCATTATATAAATAAATTAAATTAAATTGATTACTTTTACGCTTTCTTATTTTGCAGATCAGTTAACACGTAAACGAGATTCCTAATAACACCATTCATAACATTCATCGTACTTGAAAGAGGAGCTGCCATTGTTCCGATAAATTGAGCAATAACTGTTTGTCTATCTGGCAACTTTGATAATCTGACAACATCTTCTGGACCAAGAATTGATTCATTAATCACACCAAATTTATAAGAAAATGGCGAATACGCGGAAAGAATTCTATCATCAACACCCTTAATGGCCATATTGGACTTTACTTCTTTCGTTACTGCATCAAAGGCCTTAAGTGCTGTAACAATATCTGAACCACCTTCAAGTACTGCAAGTGGACCTTCCATAATAACATCTTCAGTCGTCGACTTTAATGATCTTAGGAATACTCTATTCTTTAAAATAGTGAAACTCCCTTCTACCTTACTCAATTCTTTACGGAGTTGAGAAAAAGCGTTCGCAGGAACTTTAGATATCTCAACAACAATGAAGTTTTTCTTAGCAACAACAATGTCGTAAGATTCTTTAAGCGTCTCTTTTTGTGATTTTGTCTTTGGCACTCTCGCAATTGTTAGTTTATGCATTGAGTCAAAGACATTTCGAAATTTGTCTCGGTTGGAAATTATGCTTTTCAGCACCAACTGTCTCTGACTGTTTGGGGATTATAACAGTAAATAGATAGTAGCGTCAATTGATTAAATTAGAGAGAAGTATCATAGTACTTAAATGAGCGAGAACAAGCAAAGAGAGTATCCTGAAGAAAAGATAAGTTTTCGATCAAAAGTAGATAGAATCATTGGATTAGGAAGACAAAGGCTTCGTCGAATACTGGGCTATCAAGAAATACCAAAAGAGATTATTAACTCAGAGATTCCTCCTGTTGAAGTTGTTATTGAGAGGACACCTGCTACAATCTTTGAATCGATCTCTGGAAAAATAAAGGATTCCTTAAAGGAAGGTATTTACACTGAAATCCATGAACTCAGTGATGGAATTATATATATTGTCCCCAGTCTCATGAGGCATCTCTACTCATCACCTTCTGTTGCTACCCTCACAGGAACTCATTCTATGTTTGATGGGATTCGTTCAGAGAGATTGCTACAGAATCCCGTATTAGACGATGAAACTTCTTACTTGATGGAACTAGGACTTGATACATATAAAACAATGAGAGCAAAAGGGGTAATGTTATTAGTGAATGGCGAGTATAGATTAAGAATTGATAGAGAGGTAAATTATGAAGAACGTTCCTTAGACTATTCACGAAGAAAAGCAAGCACTATTCAAGAGCTAAATATTTCCCCTATCGATATTCTGATTATCAGAGAAAAACGAGAAGGAGAAGTTGACCTAGAAATGTCTATTCAGATGCTTACCGATAAACTCATTGTTGGACAATATAATAATAATACTTTATCGTATAGGAGCGATATAAACGAATCCCCTCAGGCGGGTTTTCTTTTGGATGGAAAGCTTTTAGATCTAGGGGAAAGATTTCAGTTAAACGGAACAATAGGAAATGTCCCCGCAAGAAGACATGCAGAAGCGCTCCATGTCATAGCCGAGAGGAATCCTCTTATTGATCCTAATATATTTCCGGCTATACGAGTAAGATTGCCTGATACAGGTAGGGAACTACGACAAAGTAGCATTGCATTAGTGACAGCTCGACATTTATTAGACCCTGAAAATAGAATTTTGAATTTGGAACTCTTTATTAATGGAGAAAATATTCCAATTGCGGTCCCCCTTACTTCATTAAGAAAACTTCAAGGGTTTTTCTTTAAAGGATACATAAATGCTTTTGGCTTAGAATATGGCTTCTGGCAGAAAATGGTGCTATCTCAGATTATTGATGTAATCGATCTAAAAACAATTGTAAATTCTACTCCACCTGATAAAGATCCAGCCTCTATGACAGTATATAGTTCGTATATTAAATCGAAAGATCTCCTTATTATGACATATTCTGTAGGCACAAGAACGAATTGGGAACAGATCCGCCCTGAGATTTTAACTGAAGAGCTTATAACTCAAGAAATAACAAGACCATTTACAAAGCACTAATTACTCAATTACCTTATGGGGTTATAGTATTTAATTGGCATCCTGATCCTTTTATAGTGGCCACTATTATTCTGAGCATTTGCAATATCCGCAGGAAGAGAAATCTCTTGGCCCAGATTTTCTTTAAAGAATTGTCTTATCTTGCTATAAAGAAATAGACAATCGTCATGATTCACACAAACACCATAGTGATATATCGGAGTAAATAGTGCAATCAACTTCTTGCTCCCATGAATACGATAAGTCATAATTTTAAAAGCATCCGGTCTCCCCATAGCATCTACTCCTACATCCCCAATCTCAGTAGCAACCTCAATTGAATCTTGGATATCTCTCTTCTATCTTCCGTTCCATAGTCTTGATATAGCACAATACCACTCGAAGGTATATTCGCCCCATTAAATGGAACAACTATCCTAGATAAATTCATTGATACTAAATAAGTTCCATACGAATGGTAGCCAGAATCAAAGAGAGTTGCTTCGGATGGTACACTCATTAACTCTTCGACACTTCTTATGCCACTTCCTTCGGGCATCAAAAATTGATTCTTTCTCATAAAATACAGAAATAAAATAAATTGACGGCTGATTATAACAGATAGAAATAGCTACTACAGAATATCTAATAAGCAGACAAAGGTGCGAACTCTAAATATCCATACTCCATTACCCTCCAAGTGGTCCGTAAAGCTTTAAGAAAAATGCAGCGAGTTTTTTATTGTTTTCAACAAATTTGAGACTATTGCTGGAAAAGAAGATATAAAAAAATACAGTACCAATTAGAAGCTTAAACGTCCCCAAAATAGTTTTATACCGTCGGCCAGAGGATCCAACCTTCTCTTGCCTAAATACTCCATACTTTGCACCGCTTTGTATTGCTCGTTGAGTAAACTCAGAATCTTCACCAATTATCTCCGCACCCTCATAAAAGCCCCCGAGTTTCTGAAAGATCTTCTTCTCTATGCAAATTCCGGTTCCTGAATCTGTAGCACTTTTTGCCTTAAGGTTTCTGCTTTTTAAAAAATTCCACATAGAAAATACTGTTTCTACTAGTTTCTTTCTTAAAAATCCTACTTTATCTTCAAAAATAGCTGATAGTTCTGCCGAGGCACTCTCTATTTGATTTTCAACCATAAATTGGTAAAAGAGTTCTAGTGTCGAAGTACTTAAAAGAACTGAGTCTGCATCAAGAAAAAGGATATATTTTGCTGTTACTACCTTTGCGCCATTATTTCTCCCCACTGGTATGATTCCACCTTTTACTACGGTTACTTTATATTTATGGCATACCTGAATTGTATTATCGGTAGAGTTGGCATCAGCAACAATTACTTCTTTAGGCATTACGGACTGTCCCAGAATTGATTCTAAGAGTCGTGGAAGTAACTTCTCTTCATTCTTTGCTGGAATAACTATACTAAGGTCTATTATCTTTTTCATATTCTATTTAAAACGTTGTTAAGCTTTTTTTCAAGACTGAAATATGATCTAAGGCAATTCCTGTCCCGCGTGCAACACAGCGAATAGGATCATCTGCTAGATAAGCAGGAACATTTAATGCTCTAATAAAGAGTTGGTCAAAATTATGCAAAAGTGCACTACCACCACTCATAACAATTCCCCTATCTATAATGTCTGCTGATAGTTCAGGTGGCGTTTTTTCAAGAAGTCTTCGAATTGCGAGCAAGATTTCTGACAGAGGACCCTTCAATGCTTCAGCTATTTCATTTGCAGTAAATGTATCGATTCTTGGTAAGCCAGAACCAAGGTCCCTTCCACTTACTTCCATTATTTCTGGATTATCTACACGAATCGCTGAACCTATCTGTATTTTTATCTTTTCTGCCATCTGCTCACCAATAATAAGATTTCTTTCACGCCTTGCATAGACCGTAATCGCATCATTAAAAGCATCACCCGCAATACGTACTGATGAAGAGATGACTATTCCATTTAATGATATTACGGCGATTTCCGTTGTTCCTCCTCCCATATTAACGATCATACTTCCAGCTGAAGAATGTATTGGTAATCTCGCACCTATCGCTGCAGCTAATGGCTCTGGAATCAAATAGACCTTACTTGCCCCTGCTCTCACTGCCGCTTTGACTATAGCACGCTTCTCTACAGAGGTAATACCGACTGGAGAACTAATCATCAACTCTGGTTTTGATATTCTGATTTTCCCAATCGCTCTATTAATAAAAAACTTTAATAGTTCTTCCGTAACTCGAGCACTTGCAATAACTCCATTTTTTAATGGACGTTTAATAATAATATTCTCAGGTGCTTTCCCTAACATTTCTTTAGCTTCCTGACCTATTGCGACAATAGAAAGATCAGAAACATCAATAGCAACAACGGTTGGTTCTTCAAAGACAACTCCCTTTCCTTCAACAAAAACGATTGAGTTTGCTGTCCCTAAATCTACCCCTATTCTTTTTGGTTGCCAGAAGAAATTCATTCTTCATTATAATCTAAAACGTGGTAGAATTACATTTAAATGACCCAAAATAGAAGATTTCAGATAAAATATCTTTTTAAAAGAATTCTCAAAATTGTACTCCCCCTCTTTTCGCTTTTCTTTATTGCAGGCACCACAGCAATAATACTTATTATCGTAAATGGATATACTATTGATATCACTAATCAGAGCCTTGTGCGAACTGGAGTACTGAATATTGAAACAAATCCTGCGGATGCTGAAATCTTTATTGATGATCTCTATAATGGAAATACAAATAGGGCTATTCCAAATATTTCAATTGGTAATTATTCCCTAAAGATTACCAAAAATGGGTATTTTGATTATAGAGAAAAGGTAGCTATCAGACACGGTTTAGCAACTATTATCATTGCACCATTAATTCGCGATGTCGGAGCAGATCTCTTCACGCAGATTAAAGACAATGAATTTATTTCGTCAACAAATGATGGCTTTTATGTATTAAAAAATAATACTGACGACCCTAGAAAAATATTTCTTACTCGTTTCTTTGTAACTCATCCCATTTTTGATATTCCTCGCCCAGGAACTCCAGAAACAATGACAATTGAAATACCCAGCTCACTCACAATTAAAGATATTCAATTCTCACCCTTAGGCAAAAATTTCCTCCTCTCTCTTCAAGATAAAACAGAAAGGGTGAGAGTCTACACACTCACATTTACCGCTGACAAATCTGAAAAATTACTTACTTCTCAGCAACAACTAGATTCTTATGCTAATACCATCGGTTCTAAATTAAAATGGGCCACAAATCCGGATTTTGTTATTATTGAAACATTGAATCAAGTCATCTCATACAATATAAAAACGGGTTCACGTATTATTCTAATAGAAAAGCAATCTACAATTGACTCATTATGGTCTATGACGAACCAGGGAATTGTTTTTATTTCTACCGAGGATGAGAAAGACTCCTATTCAATGCATCAAATGTCTTTTAATGGAAATAGTATTCAAACACCAAGTATGAAAAAGTTCTTTTTGCCTGCAACGCCAAAAGCAATATGGGCAGAAAGTGAGGGAAATAAAATAGCCACTGTTGTAAGCACAGATCAGGGATCTTATCTTTTAGGAAATATGTTTGAAAATAGAAACAGCGAATATGAAATAACAAGCAATAATACCTTATTATCAGGAATCGCTATCGAGAATCATAGTATTGGAGGGTCAAGCATAAAAATTGCGGATACCGGGATTACTGATGTTTCATTTTTTGGTTCAAAGTTCTTTGTTTCATTCCTCTCTGCAAAGCAAACTTCTTTCTCACTTTTTATCTATAATAAAAGAGCCGCGGAGCATTATATTGATCTTGGAAGTAGGATACTTATTAAAAGCGACACAGTTATTACTCCCTTTCAATGGCTTTCTAATGGTGGCTACTTTGCCTATTCTCAGAATGATAGTCTTAGGTTGATTGATATTTCAGGTGAGAATAACTATTCAATCCAACCAGGAGTCAAGGATCCACAGTTTTTCTTTGATGATACTACTGCAATCTATCAAGGCAACGATAGGAACCTGTATTTTAAATCACTCCGATAAGATATTCCGTCTCATGAGATCTTCCTCTCTCCTATGTTACAATCTTTACATTACTGAATGTGACTATTTAAAAGTCGATCCTTAATATGAAGAATAAATTTACAGAGATAACGTGGAAAAAACATATTCATTTCTAGAATTATCGGAGAGAGATTACTACAAAGCATTACTAAAAGCACAGAATACTACATTTTATAATAATAAATCGCGCATTGAGTTTCTAAAACTACGGAAGAGGTCGATGAAAATGTTTATTGTCAAACAGCAAAACAAGGATATTGCACTACTCATGTATCAAAAGATCTCGGCGAGAAGTGGGGCATTCCTTTATTTCCAACATAGTCCAGTGTTTTTGGATCTCTCTGAAAGTAATTCCGAAGGATTTTGGCAAGAACTTTATTCTTTTGCTAAAGATCAAGGAAAGAAAAATAATGTCATTTACGTTCGTTTTACCCCCCGTGTAGAACAAACAACAAGACTTTTACAGATTCTGGATACTGTTGGATTTCAAAAGGCACCTGTTCAAGAAGTTGATGCATGTATTACGAGAGTCATCACAATTTCTAGCTACAAGCCCGCTAATATCGAAACATCTCTCAAAGATACGATGGACATTTTAAAAGATCAGGGATTTATTGTCGATATTAAGGATGATGCAGTGACTTTAGAATCATTTATGATGATGTACAAAAAGATTAAGACCAAGCAAGGTGAAACGACCTTGCCTTTTGATTATATGAAAAGTGAGTTAGAAGCATATCTTACCAATAAGGAACTCCTTACTTGTATTTGCCACGATATTAATGGGACTGTTTATGCTGGAGCGGTTGTAGTGCTTGGAAAAAAATGTTCCTGGTACTATTGGGCACTAACCATTGACAAAGAAGAATCTCTTGCTGCCCAAGGGCTGCTTCTTGAAGAGTTGATTACCTATCTAAAAAAGAATAAATGCCAAGAAATTGATCTCTGGGGAGAATCAGTTACTGAGGAAATTTATAAGAGAAAACTCTCGCACCCTTGGCTTACAATAGATTCCTTTAAGAGAGATTTCGGTAGTACTTTAGTAACATATATTACACCTATTGATATTCCAATTAATACTACTGTTTACCGCGCTTCAGGACTATATCAACGATTTAATATGGCACGGAGAGGATATCCCTACGTCACATTCGAGCATGATAAAGATGAGCAGTTAGTAGAAAAGAAATAGAGGGCATAAACTTTCTATTACTGAAATAAGGCACCTCATAGTTTGAGGGAATCAGTCACCTGAAACTTTTACAATAATATATACCAAAGATAAAAGTTGGAACCGAGGAATAACGTGAACGATTTCATATAATGATAAGGAGGGCTTCATAACTCACTTAGTTCTTATTCAGCTCACTCGTCGACCTCTATCCATTTCTCATACAAATTCTGAAATCACAAGTTCACAAAGTGAATCTTTCGTCTGAAGAATTTGTATGAGAAATGGACCGTGAGGGAATCGAACCCACGACCAATCGATTAAGAGTCGATTGCTCTACCGACTGAGCTAACGATCCATTGTTGTGAATTATATCACGACTTCAAGTATTTACTCTAGGAAAAAGGATAAAATTCCGAGATAGTATATTCGCTTCTGTATTTATAACTGCTTGATTCAACGAAACTCTTTTTCCTAAGAGTCTATATGATTTATCCATTATCTTTAATATATACCTTGATTTTGGAATAAAAAGATAGATCTCCCCTTTGGGATCAGAGAAAACAGTTGGTAATACTCTCTTTGATTCTGCAAACATCAAGCTTATTCTAATATCTGAAATGTTTCTCCCATCGAGTGATTCTAATCTAACCTTCTGTAATGGAGGTTTTCCAAGAGATAATAAGTAAATCTTAACGACAAAGAGAAGAAAAATAAAAGCTAATATAAAACCATTTATTATTGTAAATGTATAAAGCCCATTACTGAAAAATATACCTATAAGTCCTAAAAGAAATAATAATGGACCAATTGCAGATAATTCATAGAATAATGATTGAATATCTGTTTCTAGCAACAGATATTTCTTTGTCCGAACGACTGAAACTACTAAAGTAGCATTTTCGCGCAAAGACCTGATAATAAACTCGTTCTTTCTTAAAGCTGTACTCCCCATAATGTGTTTATTCTGGCCAGTATTCAAAATCTTCCATTTATCTGTCATTAAATTGATAAAAAAGCGACCAACTGACAGCTTTTTATAAGATATTCCTACATCATTAGATCTACTGAATACCTCGCTTTTATGTAAACCATGGAGCATATTAATGCTAAATGGGAGATATTTAACTGTCTTATTTGTTTGTACATCCCAAAACAATATGCTAATATTGTTTTTGTTTTTTCTTTCAGTCCACTTCCTCATGAAAAAACTAAGTATACTTCCTGATGGAATAGTAATACCAATAGTACCAAGGGTAAATGCCCCGATTTCAAAGACAATAATCATGCCCATAAAGAGCAATGGATCTGCAATTACTCTAGATGACTTGTGTGAAATAATTAAATCTTTTGTGACAGAACAACTACTTATTATTGCTTTTAGTCTAATCGCTCTTCCATTCTCTCTACTCACTATACCCGATCCCTCAGTTGACACAATTCCGGATAACCCATCAATCCAGACAGAATGAGCATCTTTTACCTTCCAAGAGATATTGACAAAATTGTCTGTTGATTTATTCTCTACTACTTCAAATCTCTCAATAGTAGGGCAAGATGTATTAGGATCTATTGCACCAATAGTATTCGACGTATCTATAAAATAACCACTCACAAAATTAAACATTGCCGTTACTATCCTCGTATTTTCACTAAGGTCTCTCTTTTGAGAAGTACTTTTGTTAATTTTTATTCTTGAAGCAACATTGACGGGTATACCTGAAATATTGCCCGTGGCAGAAACAAAATCGTCTAACCCATCTTCTATTATTTGCGCTCCCTCAACGCCCTCTTGAAAGAGAGTATATTCTACTTTCTCATTTGATAAATATACTGATTGAGACTGTCTTATTACCATATAAGGAATTTCTGGAGGATTAACTTTGACTTTAATTGTCTTTGATAAAGTTACATCAGTATTACTCACAATTGTTAAAAAGTAAGTGCCTGGAATATAGAATTTAAATGGTTTCTGAATATGCAGACTACCGGAATTCTCAACCCTCATAGCAAAACTAGATATATAATCTACGCTTGATTCCGAAGTCTTAATACTGAAAGTTCCAACAAAATCGGTAAGACTATTTCCAAAATTATCTCGGACAAAAAGAGAAAGATCTGGTTGATCAAAAATATTTATAACGCTGGGATAAGTAATATCAATATAGTTTGTTGTTTTTAGCTGTTGGACATCACTTGTACCTAATACCTGAGAGTTTTCATTCTTATCGGGTATATCGAGATCAAGACTGGCAGTAATACCAATATCTGCTAATTCACTTAATAGGATATCGTTTTCGAGATTAATATAAGACTGAGTACTGTTTGTATTCTCAAAGATAATTCCTCTTTGATCTTTTGATAAAAGATAGGCAATATTATCTGTACTTTTTATATCGCCAGAATCATCAATAACCATACTCTGGAATGCATTTCTTGATTGATAATTAACAGTTTCCTTAAATTTGGCAAGGAGTATGTGACTTCCTGGATGTGCTACATATGATATTGTCGAACCAGATTCCACTGTTACAGAGTTAACAAGAAGAAGAGGTGAAGACTTTTGATTTGACTCACTTGTTAGAATATGACCATCATCTAAATCGTTTTCGAATACTAGATTTCCACCATTTTTAATTGCGATGTTTTGATTTGAACAATTAATAATACTATCTGTATATTTGAATATTACTAAAATGTCTGTTACGACTTCCTCGGGAATAACACATGTCTGAGATACTTTTTCAGGCATAATAAAATTTTGAGAAATACCCAAAGATCCAATAGCCATTACAGAAAACAAAACAATAAGTAAAGAAAAAAGATTTTGATATATTTTGAGCAGTGTCGTCATTTATTGGGCAGTGAATTCACTTCCAACATTATAGCGAAAACTATCAAACTCAACAAGCTTTATACTCTATTTCTTCCTTTTAATGCTTCTTGGAGCGTGAATGAGTCCACATAATCCAGGTCCGTACCCACAGAGATACCGATTGCTACCCTTGTTATAGCAAGTTCCTGCTCTGTGTAGACTGTACGAAAAACTTCTTTTATATATAATGCTGTCGTCTGACCTTCTGTGTTTGGACTAAGAGCCAGAATAAGCTCTACAGGAGTTTTATCTTGAGATTTAGCATCTATAAGTTGCTTAATTCTTTTTCCAAGCTCATCTAGTGCAATATTCTCTGGGCCAACGCCTCGAGATGGAGATAAGACGCCACCTAAGACAAAATATAATCCTTTAAAACCACCAGATCTTTCAATAGAATAGACATCCATATGATCTTCTACAATACAAAGTTGTCTCTGTAAACGCTGATAATCTCCACATATATCGCATGGATTTGTATCTGAAAGAATCCGACAAAATTGGCAAACAGTCACTGATTCCTTTAAATCTCGAATCGTCTTTGACAAAAAATGAAGCCGATCTTCCGGTAATGCAAAAAGGTAATATGCTAGTCTCCTGGCAGATTTAGGACCGATTCCTGGCAACCTCTGCAGATCAGATGTCAGAATCTTTAATGATTTCGGAATAAGACCCATATTACATTCCCAACATCTTTTTCAAGTCTTCCATGTCAACATTCTTCATTAATTCTTTTTGAAGTTTCTCTTGAGCATTCTTGAACGCTTCCATGATATTCTTCTTTAAGTCTTTTGCTTTTTCTGGTCGTAATAATGACTCATCAAATGTGATATTTATTATTTCTTGTAGTCCGTTAAGGTGTACTTTTATCAAATGATCCCGAGATTCCCCAAATACTTCAACTTTCTTCATTTTATCTTGCTGTCTTTTTGCTTGTAATGCTGCATTACCCATTTGCCCGGCATTCTTTAGTGTGTCTATTCCAAACATATTTATAAAATCTTAATTTATATGAAAGACTCAATCAGCATCAATATTGTATCAGATTCATGCAGAATTCTTCAATAACATACTAAAAATAGTGTAAAATATCTTATGTCATATATTTCATTAGACCGAAAGAATCTTATAAATCTACTCTCAACTAAAACTAAAAAAAGGAATACTTTCTACGGCTACATAGGATCACACACGATCACTATTCCATCTCGAGCAAATTCTCTTTTACTTACTCAACCCTTTTCTTTTATCTATTCAATAAAGAAGTCAGCGTTTCCACTCGCAAGTATTAGAAATAGTCTCCGAAGGGATTTAAAGATAATAACTAAGCAATTTAATTCTGAACTGCTAGCTAAAAGAAAAGTAATTTTATTGGGTATCACACATTCAATTACTAAAAATGATTATGAAAAAATTCTTAAAGACATTAGAGAAATTACTAGTTAATATTTTTATTTCTGCAATTAGTGTTTATCAAAAGACTCTTTCCCCAGATCACGGACCCGTAAACAGACCTACCTGTAGATTTACTCCAACATGCTCAGAATACACAAAAGAAGCATTTGAGAAATGGGGATTAATTGGTGGCATTATAGGTACATATAGAATCATCCGGTGTAATCCAATATTCACAAAGAATGGTACCCTTGATAAGGTACCAAACGAGATTCATTTAGGAAGATTTGTCATCCGAGCACAAAAGTAGTGGGCAGTGCCGATCTAAATTTATAGTAGCATAGAAATTTCTGAAGGGCAAGCAATGACAAAATATCTAAAGAAACATAAAGTATTATCGGTCAATATGACAACAGATACTCAAAAAGTTTGCACATTCGGCTATTAGCACTTATAATTTAGTACTATAAACTTTCATTCAATAACTAAATGCTAGAAACTATTTGGAATACAATTATTTATAATCCCATTCATAATCTTCTTATCTATTCGTACGCACTTACCTCTAATTTAGGAGTTAGTGTTTTTCTTATTATCCTTCTGATTAGATTGATACTTACCCCCCTTGTTGTAAAGCAGTTCAACGATATGAAAAAGTTGACTTCAATTAGACCAAGGCTTCAGGAATTACAAAAGAAGCACAAGGAAGATCCGAAACAGATGGCTACAGCACAACAGACACTCTACAAGGAGATTGGTTACAACCCTCTAGGTTGTTTTACTAATCTTATCGTACAGATTCCCATCCTTATTGCCTTATACCAATCTGTATTAAGTTTTACACTCTTTACACCAGAAAATATGCCTAACTTATATAGCTTCACGAGAGAGGCCTTAAATCGACTCAATCTCACGACATTTAACACTGACTTTCTTGGCATCTCATTACTTAACAATCCTGTTTCACATCTCTCCCTAGAGAACATCTCTGCAATGATTCCCTACATTATCCTTATTATTCTGTTAGGTATTTCTAATTTTATTCCATCATTCGTTAGCCTTAAATATATAAACCCTCAAGCAAAACCAGTCAAAAAGGAAGGTGAAGCAGCCAGTTTTGAAGATTCTCTGGCATCATCAATGAGTACCTCAACAATGTATATCATGCCTTTTATCCTTACTATTTCCATGATTTCCTTTCCAAGTATTATTGCAATCTATATTATTTTTCAGAATACAGTTGCTACAATACAGCAAATTTTGGTAAAAATAGTATCAGAAAAAATGGAGAAAAATACTGAGATAAAGAAGAGTTAAATCTGAGATAATGATAAAAAAAGCTTGGCGACGACCTATTTTCCCAGGGTAAAACCCAAGTATCTTCGGCGCTGGAGTGTTTCACTTCTGAGTTCGAAATGGAATCAGGTGGGTCCACCCCGCTCCTATCACCAAACAGTGTATTATAGCAAGAGATAATGAAAACAACAATACCTAAACATATAAAAATCATCCTATTTGCGATTATTCTCACCATAGTAGCCATACCCTTCATTTATTATGCCGTTACACCAAAAGAATTAATACCTCAAGTCCGGCCCATATTAAGGGATTTTCCTGAAGTTGCTCATTTTATTTATATACCGGAAAGTCATCAACTTACTGATTCTGAATTTGCAATACTAAAGAGTGAAAAAATCGTCGATTTAATATTATTTGAGAATAAACTCCCGGAAAGTAATATACTCCAAACTCTTTTCGATCAAAAATATATCATTGGTCTAAGAAGCCCGATTACACAAGGATCACTTAATATACCAACAAATATAATATATTTTTCTGACACAGACTATATTCCCCCAGAATGCTATGCAGACACAGCTTGCGTCATGATCAAAAAAACTGATACCTCTGCATTCACTTTTGAGATAAAACAAAAAGAATTTAGATTCGAAGTAAAGGAGTGTGAAAACCTTAGTATTTGTTTTTCAGAACAATTAGTAAAACAAGAAGACTATAAAAATGTATTATTTGTAGAAAAAGACGGAACATTCATTAATATTCTTACCCAGTCATTTCCCATTTTTAAAATCTCTGTAAACGATTCATATACAGTTGAATTCAATTGGGAATCAAATAGGTCTTTTAGCCTACTGGGACAAAGTGCATACAGCTACGAGGTATTAGATTTAGAAAGCGGATACTCGTACTACAAATCGGGAAAGAAAACCGGATTAAATCAAGGAGAGTCATTTATTCCTCTTACTCAAACAAAATCATCACAATATAAAGTCATGTTGCGCTCTTGGTACCAGTTAAATGGTATTGAACTCCCATCTCCAATCTATAAAGAGAAGGCTTTTGAAAAAGACTTCAAAACATCGGACCTTATTCATAATAATCAAGATCATAAGGTATCAGAAATTGCTTGGATTCCGAGCTGGGGAATGTCTCGAGCATTAGAATCACTGAGAAAGAACCCTAAACGATGGTCTACTATATCTCCAGTTTGGTTCTTCTTAAAGGAAAATGGCACAATGACTGTAGAAAATACTCTTAATAACTCCGAACTTCTTGCAATTGCTAAAAAAAATAATATTGAAATAATACCTGCAATAACCTTATTTGATCCAAATATTCTAAGTAAGGCATTAAATGATCACTTTGATACACACATCAATACAATAGTTTCCTTAGTCGAAGAAAATAATTATGCAGGCATTGATATTAACTATGAAAGTACCTATTTGAAAGATAAAGCAGTTTTTGAAAGATTTATAGTGAAGCTTTCTGAAGAACTTCATAAAAGAGGAAAGAAGTTAGTCTTCTCAGCAGTCCCGAAATGGAGTGATAATAAAATCTATGGTTTCCTACCGCAAACCAAACAGGCACAAGACTGGCAGTTTATGGGAAACTATATTGATGAACTAAGAATCATGGGCTACGACTATACTAGTCAGAATAGTCTCGTCCCTGGACCATTAAGCCCTCTTCTTTGGAATGAAGCAATTATTCAGTATGCACTTACTAAGCTTCCGGCAGAAAAGATTGTGTTTGCACTACCTTTATATTCGCATTCATGGTTAACTCCAGCAAATAATGATTTACCAGGAATAAATAATGATCAATCAATAATAGGTGATGGGAAAAATACAGATTCGTGGCAACATGAAGATATCAACAGTATCAAAAGGCAAAGTTCTGCTAAATATACTGAAACTATAGACTCATGGAATCAAGAGATCTTAGCAACGTATCTTTCAAAAGGAAAATCAAAAACAATGTATTATCTTAATGCAGATATGATTAATAAACGAAAAGAACTCGTCAAGAAGTACAAGATAAAAGGAATAGCTTATTGGAGAATTGGTGGCGAGCAATTAAATTAGTCAGAAATTCTCCTCCTAATTCCAGACTAATCTAATCGTGAGAAATACAAACAATACTTTATCAATCGGTAAACCACTAATTTAGATTGTTTATTAGAATTGTATAGATACATTTATCCTCTGCGTTAAGAATTACTTAACTGGTTATAGAGTAAAAACTCTACAATTTTATGCTTGATTATTGTTTATTGGGAAAATACTTTGCATTTCAATTAAAGAAATGAGAGTAAATCCTCTAACAATTGAACAGGTGTGTATAGGCTAAAAAGATTTTGACCAATTAGTACACCTCGGCTTAACGTATTACTACGCTTCTACCTAGTGTCTATCAAACCAGTAATCTTCTGGAGGTCTTACAGAACCTCGATAAAGATTGCTCTTTACCAAAGTTCCAAAGAAAATTAATCTCGGAGCGGGTTTCGCACTTAGATGCTTTCAGCGCTTCTCCACTAGCAACGTAGCTACCCAGCGATGCCCTTGGTAGAACAGCTGGTACACCAGAGGTTACCTCAGCCCGATCCTTGCGTACTAGGGCCAAACCTCCTCAATTTTCTCGCGCGCACACCGGATAGAGACCGACCTGTCTCACGACGGTCTGAACCCAGCTCACGTGCCGTTTTAATGGGTGAACCCCCCAACCCTTGGGACCTTCTCCAGCCCCAGGATACGACGAGCCGACATCGAGGTGCCGAACCGGGTCGTCGATATGAACTCTCGGACCCGACGAGCCTGTTATCCCCAGAGTAAGTATTATCCTTTAAGCTCTGGCACTACCATGAGTTACCAGAGGATCACTTGAACCCGCTTTCGCGACTGCTCGATCCGCCGATCTTGCAGTAAAGCCAGCTTCTGCTCATGCACTCTACAGAGGATTTCCATACCTCTTGAGCTGACCTTTGTGCACCTGCGTTACTTTTTAGCAGGTAACCGCCCCAGTTGAACTCCCCGCCATACACTGTCCTTTACCCCTTCATCTTGCGAATTCAGAATATTATTAAGTTAGAAACACAGAATCTCACGGGTGGTATTCCACTATTGGCTCCCCCAAGACCAGAGTCCTGAGTTCAAAGCCTCCCACCTATACTCTGCGCGAGACGCCGTATTTCAATGTAAAGTTAGAGTAAACCTTCTGGGGTCTTTTTGTCCGGGTGTGCGTAGGCCGCATCTTCACAGCCATTTCAATTTCGCCGGATTCCATGTTAAGACAGCATCCAAGTCGTTGCGCCATTCATGCAGGTCACTAATTATGTGACAAGGGGTTACGCTACCTTAGGACCGTCAGAGTTACAGCCGCCATTCACCAGGGCTTGAGTCATCAGCTCACCCTTGCGGGATCACCAACTTCCTTGACCTTCTGGCATTGGGCAGGCGTCAGCACCTATACATCCACTTACGTGTTTGCAGGCACCTGTGTTTTAGATAAACAGTCGCTTGGATCTATTCTCTGCGACCTTGATCATACTCATCCGAATAAACATCAGAATATGCAAGGCCCCCTTTCTCCCGAAGTTACAGGGTCATTTTGCCGAATTCCTTAACATGGAGTGGTCCGTACTCTTTAGTGCATTTACACCAGTCTACCTGTGTCAGTTTGCGGTACGAGTTTTTCTGCATTTAAACGTCTAGAAGCTTTTCCGGGAATCTGAACTATTCAACTCATTCGGTCCTAAAACCGAAATCGGATTCACAGCTCGTGTAAACGGACAAGCGGATTTTCCAACTTATCCTGCCTTACTGCTTGCACAGAAACCTATTTCTGCTTGAATTCCTCCAAATCCGTCCCTCCAATCAACATATACAGAAAAAGAACCGGAATATTAACCGGTAAGTCATCGCTAAACCCACCATTACAATGGGACTCACTTAGATCTCGCCTAACCCAACGTCGACTGACGTAGCGTTGGAAACCTTAGACTTTCAGAGGACAGGGTTTTTACCTGTCTTTCGCTACTCATGCCTAGATCCTCACTACCATACGCTCCACAGCCCCTTACAGGTACTGCTTCAACGCTTTCTTATCGCTCAAGTCAAAAACCTTGCGATATATGTATGGTACGCTCTCCTACCATCGTACTTATGCCGAAGCATAAATAAAATCCTAAACTTCGGTGCTTGACTTAGCCCCGTTCATTTATGGTGCAAAATCTCTCGACCAGTGAGCTGTTACGCACTCTTTAAAGGATAGCTGCTTCTAAGCTAACCTCCTGGCTGTTTAAGAAATTTCACGACCTTTTTCGCACTTAGTCAAGACTTAGGGACCTTAGATGTAGGTCTGGGCTGTTCCCCAGTTCGTCCATAGAAGCTTACCCCCTAGGACTCACTGCCAAGTTATACACGGGGTATTCGGAGTTTACCAGGATACAGACAGTTACCCACCTGCACCCAAATAGTACTCTACCCCCCCGCTTAAAACTTGACGCTAGCCGTACAGCAATCTCGGAGAGAACCAGCTATCACCGAGCTCGATTGGCTTATCACCTCTTATCCACAGCTCATCTCATAGTTTTGCAACACTAACGAGTTCGGGCCTCCCCCTACTTTTACATAGAGTTCACCCTGGCCATGGATAGTTCGCCCGGTTTCGGGTCTATTCCATGCAACTAATCGCCCGTTAAGACTCGGTTTCCCTACGGCTTCCCGACTACAATCGGTTAACCTTGCTGCAAAAAATAATTCCTAGGCTCATTCTTCAATAGGCACGCCGTTGCACAACTTGTGTGCTTCGACTGTTCGTAGACACGGAGTTTCAGAAACTTTTCATCCCCCTTCCCGGGGTGCTTTTCACCTTTCCCTCGCGGTACTTGTTCACTGTCGGTCATAATGAGTATTTAGTCTTGGGAGATGGGCCTCCCTGCTTCCTACAAGACTTCACGGTTCCCGTAGTACTTTAGTTTACAATAACAATTTCAGCTTCGTTTTCGATTACAGGACTTTCACCTTCTTTGGTACCTTTTTCCAAAGGATTCTTCTAACGAAACTGCACTTGCTGCTCTCTTCTTGGAAGAACATAATCGCAACTACAACACCGTATGTGACACGGACCAAGATCTACGCATCTGGCACATCATTTGTCTGCAACGCAGACGCATGACTACCAAACACTTACATCACATAGGTTTAGACTCCTCCCCTTTCGTTCGCCACTACTTAGGGAATGCCATTAATTGGTCTCTTTTCCTGTGGGTACTGAGATGTTTCACTTCCCCACGTTCCCACCAAACCTTACGGTTAGGTCTCTCTAAAAGAGAGGGGTTTCCCCATTCGGAAATCCTGGACTATAACGCTTCTAATCAGCTTATCCAGGCTTATCGCAGTTTTGCGCGTCCTTCATCGGCTCATTATGCCAAGGCATCCACTCCGCGCCCGTAGCATTCTTTTTAACCATCACCTGTTCAATTGTCAAAGGACCTACTTTCGGATCTTTCACCGATCGCAGCGCTCTCAAAACGAGAACAAGAAATTCTTAAAAAATTCAGAATTTCTTACATCGTTTTGTATAAGAGCTTATTAGTTCGTATTATACCAGACTATTTACGGGATTTACAACTCTATTCGGCTTTTTGCTTGATAGAATCTTTAAGACTAATTTTGAGGAAAAGTGCTTCCAAAATTTGATCTTGTATTGAATTATAACAAAGAAAAAGTAACATATCAAGAAGAAGCCTTACACCATCAAACTAAAGCTAGTAATTATATAACTTTATTGATTAGTCTGACCTACACCTATATTTCTCAAACCATACCGATTCGCTATTTCTCTTGGAATTCTACCAGAAATAATAAACCTACCATTAGCTAATTGAGTAATTACTATCTTAGTATTATTCCCTAAGAAATACTGTCTCTTCGTTTAAGGAAAGTATCAAAACAAAACAACTAACGCCATCAACTGGCTTAATAGGTACTCTTATTGGAAGTAGTTATACTTGACTTAATGGGGCATTTATACTCCCAGATCGAGCAATTCAATATTCTCTTTCAATGTTAGCCGTAGTTCGGAAAGGTAGGTTTCGAGATCTTTACTAGCGTTGTTTACCGACTCCACCATATAGATAATTTGAGTATTTGACACATCGAAAAGATCAATATAGCCAAGAATATTTCCATTCTTCTTAATATACTGAATTCTTTGTGCATCATTAACCTGTTCTAAATGCTTTGGATTTGTTACTCTTTCTTCCATTAATATTGCCGAAGTTTCTTCAATAAATCGTTCTTCTGTAAGTCTTCCCTCTGCTAATTCTCTAGCTAGCCATGCATGATAGCCGTTAAGATATCTCTTTGTCGCTAATGTCTGCATTGCAGCACTTCGAATTTCATTATAAACCGAGTTTATTTCGTTTTCAGATCTTCCCGCCTTTCGATAGAGATCGATATTTTCAGCACGAATAGGAGATGCAGCGTGAGTCGCTTCATGTGTTACGGTTCCATCAATTGATTGAGGATATTTTATTAGAGCTTTTTTTAAGGTGTATTCCCCCTTTCCATGCCACCAGGTACCCAAGGTGTCTGGGCTATTAATATCATCTTCTATAATAATCTTTCTTATTGTTTTTGGGGCAATAGCGAAATCTAAAGCATTCAAGTCATTTGCAATTGCTACTTCCTGACCCGGAGTAGTACCTTCGAAAAAAACGTGTTCGAAATAATTTCTTCTAGGATTATGTATTCTTGTTTCAATATCGCTCATACCTTTGTATTGTAGTATACCGTAGAAGAAAGATCAATACTATAGACTACTCGATCGTCTTCCGTTTAGCAGGAAACTCAATACTAAATATTGAACCTTTGCCGAGACCGGGGCTTGTTATCTCCATTTTACCGCCATGATGATCCATAATGCCTTTAACAACATATAATCCTAGTCCAGTTCCACCAGGTCTTTTAAGTTTTCCTTGTGTATCTGAATTTAATCGCATAAATTTCTGGCCAAGTTTAGCAATATCTTCTTTTGCAATACCTGTTCCATTATCTTTAATCTCTATGCCAATATCCCGAGTGCTTACTGTAAGTGTTACCTGTATTTCTGACTTGCCTGTATCAGCATTGATTCCGTATTTCATTGCATTACTTACTAATGCCTGGATTGCCTGTGTAATACGTACTTCATCTGCCTCAATCATGAAAGTTTTTAAGGTAGGTCCTGCGTTCTTTAAGGCAAAGGAAATGTCGTATATGTCTACGTCAGCAGTTTTCTGCATTATTCTAACGCTTGAACTAACAGAATCTATAATATCAAAACTTGTATAGTTAAGCTCAAAGCGACCTTTATCTATACGTGCTGTTTCTAACATTGAAGTAACAAGAGCGACCTGATTTGCAGATGCCTTCTCAATTGTCTTGAAGGTATCAAAAATCATACCCATTGCCTGTTGGTATTCTGTAATACTCGCTTTGCCCGAAGTATATTTCTCAGCCTGAGCCATTATTGTCTGACGCTGAAATTTTACTTCCTGTACTACAGCCGTTAATGGAGTTCTAATTTCATGACCCATTACATCTATAATATCTTCTTGTTCACGAGCGAGACTAAAATAACGCTGATTGCTTTTACCTAATTTCTTATTGACTATTGAAAGTTCTTCACGCTGTCGGATTTCATTAAGGACACTACGGACAAGAAACACTGAAATTAATGAAAAGAAGATAAGAATAATAAACTTAATACCCTGTTCCAGTAAATTACGACTCAAAACAAATATATCAATAATAATAAGCATTGCAATAACTCCAATCAAAAACGCAGTAAGCGCTATCCTCAGATTTAGAAATTTACTCTTTAATATTGCATATGTAGTAAATAGAAGGAAAAATATTGCTGAGTAGTCTCCTATATGTTGATACCTTTCTGTATCTAAAATAAACGGAGAAACAATATTAAATACTATGTTAAATGAAACTAATAACACTGTTCCAATAAGAAAATATATTAGTTTCCGTCTCTTATTCTCTTTGTACTTAAAATATTTGTAGACAAAAAGTGAAATTAATCCACAGGTAAAAAGTAAGACATACGCAGTAAAAATATCATATATAACTCCTGAGACTGGATCATTCCCCCATTCCTTGTGAATAACTGATTCAATAGTTGCATTCGAAAATAATGCAAGCATGATATAAGTGATTGTTATTACAAAATGTGATATCTGTATAATCCGACTTTTTATTTCTAAGAAACCCGCAATATAAAATTGATAAACCCCAATAAGAAATAAAGCGACAGAAATATCATTTACTTTATAGGCAAGGACTGCCATTGAAGTATCTAACAATGAGAATCCGATATAAGAAGAATTTACCCAACCTATTAATGCAAATGACATAAGTACCAACCATTTATTAGAATTACTCTTTGAAGGGTTCGCAAGAATAACGATAATTATAAAAATACTTAGTGTATTAATAAGTATTAGCACCGAAAGTTCTATTATTTCAATTGGGTTCATATTTTAGCTTTAAAAAAGAAACCTATATAAGACAATGATAAACAGCCAAAAAAGAAACTCTGCATCAGCTACAATATGTGAAATAAGACGAAGTCTTTTATTCTTCAGATTAAATGCACCGTTTATATATACGACACCATAAAGTATTGCTATAGGATATAGAATAAATAGTGTCGGAATGATTTTAAAATATACTCCAATGACAACAAGAATAAAACTAATGAGTTTTATAAAATTAAGCAAATACTGAGTTTTCTTCATGCCTAATATAACTGGAAAGGTTTTTACTCCGCTATCACGATCGCTTACTATGTCTTTCAAATCAAAGAAGATCGTACTTGCAAGTGCGGTAAGAAAATAAATTATCATTGTAAATATATAAAAACTATCAATCTTCTGATTCATCATTAATGGGACTATTAATACTATCAACACCCACACCGCTGACACATAGTAGCTTTTGAATCCAGTTATCTTGAGTCTTTTGAAATAAAGGGTATAGAGCATACCCAAGATAAAGATACTAATAATAAGAAGACTTGTACTAAGATTTGTTAGAAGAAGACAAATTGATAATAGAAAAATATATATAAAGAAGACAATTATTTTCCCCCGCTTGTTCTGTTTAAATATGGCCGCTCTCTCTGGATTATCTTTTTCATCAGAATCTGCTTCCTGAAAATGATTATATGAATAGATCACTTGTGCAACTAAGTAAGGTATAAGCACAAGTACAAAATTTATAGTCTGATTAGTTAGCAACATTATTGTTACAACCATAGCAGAAGCATCTAGAGCAATTATATGAGAACCATAAATAAACTCACTGAAAATGGAATTTATAATTTTTTTAATATTCATTAATTTCTAATTGTCCTTAAACGATAGACTATTTAAAGAATTCATTCACTACTTGAATCAAATCAATATCTGTCTTCACCAAAAAGTCTTTTGCTCCTATTGCTACTAGTTCTTGCTTCGTCGATTCAGCTGTTACATTGGTTAATATGATAACCGGTGCGTTATTATATTTCTTCGGATTCTCTTTCATCGTCTTCATTACAGAAACACCATCAACAGGAACCATAACAAGATCTAGAAACACTAAATCATATGCTTTCTTACCCATCATATCCAAACATTCCTGTCCACCAAGAGCGATATCAACATCATAACCACCGGCGAATACCAACTGCTTCTTAAAGACATTTGCAATATCCTGTTCATCTTCCACAATCAGAATCTGTTTGTTCATTCAAGGTCGCTAACAATTTATATAATCCTTACTTTTCATTATCAAACATATAAGCCAATTCTGGATTATTAGAAAGGAAACCCAATGAGTTAATTCCAGCCCTAACTTCCCTGAATTGCTGTTGTGCCTGCATAATATTCTCTGCAAACTCGAGACTTGCCTTGGAAATATCGATCGATAGCTTCTTAGATTCCATAGACATATGTATGAGATTGTTTAGTTTGAATTGCAAGTTACCAAGAGTTCCGGTAAGTGACTTGATTGCATCAAAATCGTTTTGTTCGCTTGAGCCTAATCTTCTTTTTGTTGCTTTTGCTTCAATAAGTAATATAGAGAGGTCTGCCGCAAGCTTAGACATGATACGTAACATCTTCTCAGCATCAACCCTAAACTTATCTCTGAACTCAATAGCTTCATTTGCGACATCTGTAATCTCAATACCCAACATCTCATGAACCATCTTTAACTGATCACGAAGTGGGCGGTTATATGCAATGACATTCTGTTTTTGGAGATTTTCTTCTATGGTATTCATACGTACTAACAAAATTTTATACGAAAAGTGTGGTGAATACAAGTTTTAATCTCTAACGATCTCTCAAGTTGAGGCACTCTTTCAAGAATATCTCCCATATTATTTCACAACAACACCAGTTCTACTGAAATAACCCCATTTGCTATTAAATTCGGAAACTGTATATATCTCGTTAGAAAACCATGGATCTTTTACAAGAATATGCGTTGGATTACTCTCAGAGCCTTTAAAGCCATATACAGTCACTGAATGCATACCCGGTCTTGCGCCATAGTTATTGTACCAAGATAGGCTAATATTCGTATTACTTACACCGTTATACCACCAAACAATTATAGGATTCCCATTCTTAATTTCGCCGGCAATACCAGAAACACTCCAGTTTCGACGAACATCTGCACTTCTGTAATTCCTTACGTACCTAGCAATTGGATCCCAGTGTGTTCCATAAGAATCAACCCAATATGTATTTGGATTACCTCCAGTTTGTGATTCGCCATTATAAGATATCCCTACTCCTATTCCCGATTTTACATCTGAAGTTGAGACATAAATTCCTCGGTAAGCGAGTGCCATTCTTGCGGCAATAATATTACAATCGAAGGTTCCACTACCTTGAGTATACCGTGGTACGTTCAAGCTCGTTGTTTCTGGATGAGTAGTAAAAGAGTAAACAAATGTATCTTTAGAGTCCAGACCTTCCTTACTTTTAATACCCTGGTTTAACGTTATCATATATTTTGTCTGATATCCTAGACTACTTTTTGGGTTAATAACTAAAGTATTTCCGGACCAACTGTACCCTACACTTACCGCTGGACTTATCTTTACACGAGATTGAGCATCAGCAGCATCAACTGCTTGATCAAAATCTATACGAATATTTGTCCCTAATGCAATACTTTTACTACCGTTAACTGGATTTATCCCGGTTACTTTGACGTATCCTAATGTTTCGAAGGAATGCGCAATATCTTCTAAGGTAATGCCTCCCTTCAGTGTCTTAATCCCTCTCTTTAACTGAACTGAATACCCAGTTCCTTTTGCTAATGGGACCTTGGGAGTTATCTCTAATATTTGGCTGGTATCGTCCCATACAGTCTCGGTATCAATATTTGGCAATACTTCCAATCTTTCCAGTACTGAATCTCGATTCATTGACTCTGAAAATGCAATCTTAATGCTACTGCTAGAAAGCGCTTTATTACCTGATGGTATTATTTCTTTAATCCCTGGGGGACTAACAGTCTTAAACACTAGTTCCTGTAATACTTCACTATTTTCCTCACTAATGACCCGAGAAGACATGTAATCATAGATTTGAGTCTTTTTACTGACAATAACCTTGTAAGGTGTTCCCTGTTTTAATAGTTGAGGAAATGACATCTCAATTTGTTTGTCTCCTGATTTCCTAATCTTATACTCCGTCTCGGGTGTAATCTGCGCAGTAAATGAGATACTATCGGTAAGCACCTCATTAAAATTTATAAATATACTTGAATCTGGCAATATCTCTGGAGAAACTTCTGGAAGAGAAGCAGAAAGAAAGAGTGGTTCTTTTGGTGAGTACACTTCATACGCATGTTCATGTAAACCATCTAATCCTGAAAGATTCTGAAGCCCCGTAAAATAAAAAACTATCTTTTGCTCGTAAGGGAGGGATTGCCGTGGCTTCATCCGAATCTCTTTATATAATGGCAGAGAAATTTGCTTATTCAATAAATTACTCAATATTCTTTCCATTTCTAAGAATAAAGGTACGTACTCAATATCTATGGGAATTTCTGGAACCGATTTAACCTCAAATGTATCTTTTTGAAAAGGTTTACTGAAAATAACTATTAGGGGCGTAGATGGATCTGTATATATTTTTTCTGCACCAGGATAAGTCCGGGTAACATAAGGTCTTTCGATAAAATAATTCCCAAATAGGTAAAGACCCGCGGTAAGAGATGCTACTATTAAAGTGAGAAGAATTCCCATCCTTGTGTAACTCTGAAAAAAAACTCTGAAAAGTAATATTATTCTACCTAAAAGAATATGCCCAGGTAAACGTACATTTTTTTTTCGAGGTAACGTTATTGAAACTCTTTTTTTAGGAAAAGGGATGCGCAAAAGAATTCTATGTAAAAACTTTACCAATAGCTGTATTGCCTTACCTAAGTGTTTTATACAATTCTTAAGCAGGAAGTAAAAAAGAAGAAATATGAGATATAAAAATGGAAGACTAATTATAAATATGCCGATAAGAAAGTCCTGTTCAGTGGCAGTCATGTCTATCATTTTGAGAAAAGATTATAGTATTCTTTAAATGTCGTATAGATAACTGGCCCACTATCTCCATCATAAGTAAAATATTTAATGTATCGTAGCACTTTTTCTATCTTTGGTCCCTCTTTATTCATATATTCTGGATGACTTAGATAAACAAGCATTCTTTCATTCTGTAAGATCATCTCTGTATAGTTCTTCTTAAAACGATCCAAGAGTTGCTCTTCTGAAAAAGCCCAAGAATCAACACCATTATTTGGCATCTCTAGAATACCTATTCCAAGAGACTTCGAATTTGCAGCAGCGTTCTGACTGTTTTTTGAAATCCAATAAGGTGATTGAGTGTCAGAAAGTGACCAAGGTCCTTGAACTGCTGTTCCAGAACCAAATCCTCGAGAGTTATATTTCGTTCTACCCGAAGTATCGACAAGAAAACCAGTATCGCGTAGTGCTTTGATATTTTCCATATCAATAAACCATCCCCCAGCTCGAAATGTTATTGGTTTCGGAAATCCTTTCCTTACAAATTCTGCAACTCCCCAAGAAAAAAGTTTCTTAGAGTCTTCATATGAGTATTCTGTTAAAGGAACATCGTATCCATCCGGTCTATTACTCCAACCCGTAATCGTGGAGGGGATCACTCCGGCTTTTTCGACCATATCTTTAAACATATGCATATGCATGCCAACTTCATCATCATAACGATTCATTTTATCCTTTACAAAAGCAATTTGGTTATTTGCAGAACCAGTTGAAACAGCACTTGAATTCCAAACTCGTGGATTGAGCAAGTGAACAATCCTCATCTTTTGCTCATTCCTGATTCTTTCTATTGTTTCCATATGTGCTTGAGGCACTGAGAAACCTTCCCAGTCTAATGACCAAATAATATACATCGGTGACGATATGGCAATCTGCTTATTAACTGCTAATACCACCTCTTTTTCACCCAGTTTAAATAGTATCGAAATATTTAACTCTGCTACTTCTTTAATCATCTGAATATTTGAAGTATCTATAGTAAGGGTAACAATAGATTGCGCAGAAGTTAAATCTTTTTTAACTTGAGGAATATTCTCACACACTGAGTGCTCAAGTATTTTATCTCCCAAAAGAAAATCAATATCACCTTTTCCCTCGAGAAACACAGAAAGACTGTTGCATGAAAATGGAAGATATACCCGGTAGTTATTATTGCGATTTAGATTAGTAGCTACAATTATCCACGAAGTGCCTTGTAAAGATAAGGAACGATATGCCCAACCCTTAAAATCTTGATCTAATACTTGAAGTATATTTGTCTTGTCGGGTAAAGATCTCTTTAAGCCTGTGTCTAAATCTGGAATAGCAGGAATCTGTGGTTTTTGGTTGTACCCAATAATTATATTCTTTGTATCTTCTAGAACATTAAAATATATATAATAATGTCTCTGATTATTGAGAACTATAGAAAAATCTAAGTCCTTAAATGAACCATCTAAACTCTCTTGATAGACATTAACATCATTCCCCGACATTGAACTACCAATCTTTTCTGGATAAACTTGTATAGCTGAATTACCAACAGGAATAATCGTTTGGCTTTGAATAATAGCTACCCTTTCTTCTTTATACGGCCACTTATTATCATCAGAGTACTTCTCAATAGATGTAAAGAAAGTTTCGTCTGGGGATGTATCTACATTTATAACTGGGGCCTGATTTGAGAATGGCTGAAAGGTCTTTGCACCAAGGACATAGGGTTCGGCAATAAAAATAATCAGTAAATGAATAACAACAAGAATCAAAGAATTCTTCCCTAAAAATGAAAGGAATTTCATTATGAAGTTTTGAGAGAACTTCTCTAAAAAAAGACACAAGAGAAGAATTACTGTACCAATAGAAAGTGATGAAAAGATAAAGAAAACGGTTGGTGGCCATCTTAAGTTATCAAGAGTATTTATTGAAATCGAGATATTCTCTAGCGGAACGGCAAGACAAGTAATTGCTGCAGAAATTGCTATAATCAAATAGAGTTCTCGTTTAAAATCTTTTTGACTATCTTCTCTTTTTGCCCATCCTAGCCAAGAACCAGAGATATAAACTATACCGTAAGAGATTATAGGGAAGAAGTGCTGAGTAGTTGAACCAAAAAGTAATTGAAACGGAAGACCTGGATAAGACAACGTGGCAGTATATTTACCTGCCAAAACAAGTAAAACTCCGACTACAAATATAATAACTATGCCGAAAGGGTGCTTAATAACACGTGTAATTACTTCTAATGGTCTCGTGATACACAGCAGTATATACCCGAATATCGGCATGATTGCCAATGTGAGAAGATATTCTTGCAAAAAGACAGGGGATGTAAACACATATCCGAGACTTAAACTATGAGTATAAACATAAACTGATCCTAAGCCTATATAGACAAGCACAATTAATGCTGCTCGAATTATTATCTTGATCGCTTTTACCTCTTTATAAAGATTTCCTAATAGGAAACCACTAATAAAAAGGAAAATAGTAAAACTTAGGTAACCACCGATAAAAGATAATGTAGAGCCTATTGGACTATTATTATTCCAAAAAAAAGTTATCCAGATATGCGTAATTATCATTAAGATAACTGCAATTCCACGGATAACATTGAGTGAAGCAATCTGGGCATTTTGATTCATTAAATCATTATACAATGCTTAGAGAAATAATCTATACAGCAAGCTCAGAACTGTGAGATAAATTAAAAAAGAATTTGAGATCAGGTATTCTTAACTATGGACCCAGTGGGACTCGAACCCACGACCTTTCGCATGCAAAGCGAACGTTCTAGCCAAACTGAACTATGGGCCCATGAGCGGTTTAGCGCTAGGGGTGATAGACAAAACTCGGAACCTAATAAAACATTCACACTTTCATGTTTCTTAGAGGCAAAACTTAAACGTCAGACAGGTGATAATGCATCATATGCCCACTGTTTGTTCGAAGGTAATATTCTGTCTTATTTTTAATAAGACACTCGATACAAACAGTGGGCATGCCTGGGATCGAACCAGGGACCACTGCATTATCAGTACAGTGCTCTACCACTGAGCTACATGCCCTTAATCAAAGTGCTACACGAATTGTAACATGCTAGGGGCTTTTTTTGAATAGATTCTTATTCGTCTGCTCCTGTTTGCATTACCACATACTTCAAATGATAGTGTCTTTTACTTCTTCCCGCTTTTGCTCCATGACTTTGAATTTCTTCCTCAATTATGGGAATATACCTTCCACGCTCATCTAGATGTCCCTTACTATCCGACAATATCATATTCAAGGTTTCGCCGTCTGGTAACTCAAGATCTACTCCACAAATCCTTGATACCTGTTCTGAAGTAGGTTTACAGTGTGGTTCTGTAAGAAACGTTTCAAGAAACCTTTGTCCCCGCTGGGTAGAACCGGAGAGAACTCCGTGATAGAGATCAAATAAAACCATTGTTGTTCTTGGAACCATCATCGGCAACAAGACACTCAACTATAAATTTTGGTGCAAGCAGAATAGAAGATCTATTCGAAAACGATACGAATAATACCCTTCTTTTTCATTTCTCATCAATATGAGTATTGTATCTTCTATTTCTACTGTAGCAACGAAACAAGTATTAGCGCGAAGTTCTTCTCTTTCTTTTCGTGACCCTTCATTATTTGATTCAAAAAGCTTGACTATTATGTTACTTTAGAGAGATTAGACATACAAACACCATTGATGCTGTTTTAATAAAGGAAGGAATTTGCTCATAAAAGTGCTCAATAATATGTATATCTATTGGCATAGTGAACCATCTGTTCTTGACTTTTTTGGTGTGGCGGGAGAAACCGCGTTTCATCTCCGAAAGGAGGTAATTTCGCCGCAGATTCCCCTACGGCGACCTTGTTACGACTTCATCCCTATTACTGATCCCACCCTAAACCCCTTATATTGCTACGAGAAGTCTTTAGGTAGTCCCAACTTTAGGAATGTGACGGGCGGTGTGTGCAAGACCCGAGAACGTATTCACCGCAGCATATCTGATCTGCGATTACTAGCGATTCCGACTTCATGTGGGCGAGTTTCAGCCCACAATCCGAATTGAGGAAGTGTTTAAGAGATTAGCTCCACTTTGCAGTGTGGCAACTCGCTGTCACTCCCATTGTAGCGCGTGTGTAGCCCAAGGCATAAGGGCCATGACGACCAGGCGTCGTCCCCTCCTTCCTCCGCGTTTTACCACGGCAGTTTCCTAAGACACTTATAACATAGGATAGGGGTTTCGCTCGTTACCCGACTTAACGGTACACCTCACGGCACGAGCTGACGACGGCCATGCAGCACCTGTGCTACACCCTCGAAGGCGGCTCTAGTTTCCTAAAGCTTGCAGTAGCATGTCAAACCTTGGTAAGATTTTACGATTACCCTCGGATTAAACCACGCGCTCCACCGCTTGTGCGGGTCCCCGCCAATTCCTTTGAGTTTCACTCTTGCGAGCATACTTTTCAGGCGGCTCGCTTAACGTGTTAACTTCAGCGCCGATTTCTCCCAGAGCTTCCCGAAGGAAACAAAGAAAGTTAAACCAACACTTAGCGAGCATCATTTACGGCTAGGACTACACGGGTATCTAATCCGTTTTGCTCCCCTAGCTTTCGCGTATCAGCGTCAAGATAAGGCTAGAGATCAGCCTTCGCAACCGACGTTCCGTGTGATATCAACACATTTCACCGCTCCACCACACGTTCCGATCTCCTCTCCTTCCTTCTAGTTTAGCGATATTCCATCCTTTTCCCTGGGTGAGCCAGGGGCTTTAAAACAGAATCTACTAAACAGCCTAAATGCACTTTACGCCCAGTAAATCCGGATAACGCTCGGAGCCCACGTATCACCGATGCTTCTGGCACGCAGTTTGCAGCTCCTTATTCGCCAGGTACCTTCCTTCCTATTCCCTGGCAAAAGAGGTTTACGATCCAAGAACCTTCATCCCTCACGCGGCGTCGCTCCGTCAGACTTTCGTCCATTGCGGAAGATTCCCGAGTGCTGCCTCCCGTAGGAGTATGGGCCGTGTCTCAGTCCCATGCTGGGGGATCGCCCTCTCAGGCCCCCTACTCGTCATAGCCTTGGTAGGCCGTTACCCTACCAACTAGCTGATGAGCCGCAGACCGCTCTCTTACCGAGTTAGATTGCTCTAACCCTTTACCCGTATGGAATTTCACCACACGAGACTATCAGATATTACCCCACGTTTCCATGAGCTATCTCTGTGTATGAGGTACGTTGTCTACGTGTTACTCAGCCGTCTGCCACTATCCAAAGTGTCTCAAATCTCAGCTTGCGCTTCAAAAATTGACACAGCGAACCGTTCGACTCGCATCCCTAAGGCACGCCGCCAGCGTTCATCCTGAGCCAGGATCAAACTCTCAACTTTTGCTCAAGCGTGACGCTTGAAGAAAGAACCAAAGGCTTTTTACGGCCAATGGCATAAGCAATTTCCTAAGCATCGTTTATCTGCGAAATGGAAATTTGCCCGCTTTGATATTCTTACGAAATCAAAACATAATGTGCATTTTGTTATCCGTGCTTTACAGGCACAAATTAGAATTGGTTGCGGTTTCCCCGCCACACCAAAAATGTCAAAGAACAGATAATAGTATACATCCCATCTTTATGGTTTGTAATTAAAGAAATAATGGATTATATCAGTTAGAACCGATACGTCAATCTTTGTCTTTAACCTTGGGATTTATATGTACAGGGAGATTATACCAGGAGACTGTTTGATATTCAAGTAAATTTCTACCGACTTACACTAATTCAAAGATCTTTTCGACATCCAGTCAAGAAGAACAACATGACCTACTATCCTAATGCTTTGAGAATACATACTATCGAAGTCTAAGGTTCCATCATCTCTTTCCTTGATTTTTAATACAAAATCTTTAACTTCTTGTTGCTTATCTTCTTTAATACCATAATATTCCCACGTTTCTTCTTCAGACAATCCCTGTTTTATTGCTATAGCAGCTGCAAGTCTCCAGTTATCGGGATCTTCTCTATTAATACCGCCCCTATCATTGATTTCTCTTCTTAGAGATCTTTGAATATATTGATTTTCAAAGAAATTATCTATTTCCTTCATTATTGAATCTACTAAATTTTGGTCAAAAGGCACACTAAGTGCATAATAGAAAGCAACAAAAAGATCGACATCTCTGCGATACGCCCCATCGACTTGCAATTACCCTTGGATCAATAGCAACACTCGCTCCCTTTAATAACCGAACAGCTCTATCAAATCGAGTACTCCACCACAAGCTTTCGTCAATTGCTTGTAACTCGTTATCCTTAATAGTCGACAACATCCTAGATTTTCCGATAGAACAAGCATTCCTTCTTTATCGTTCCACTCATATGCTAAATACCACTTCTTCTCATTCTTCAAGTTAGTAACCTTTCCTCCGTACTTCGCCTCAATCCAATCAAGTGAATTCTGGCTATCTTTTCTCTCTATTATTCCTAGGTTCCACTGGTTTAATAAAAGACAATGTAGTCTTCTAACCATTTCTGGCAATGGGAAATGAAAGAAAGCTTCAGGCTTTCTTTCATTTTTACCGGTAGGTAATCCCTCTGAATCATATAAAATTTTGTATTCTAGATATAATGGACCATTTATTCTGTTTACAACTGTTATTGTTTGATTACCCTGGCCTATTTCAATACTACGCATCTAAATACTATTTCAGTTTATTATTCAATTTTACTACAATCTATGAATCTGATTAAAAAAGCTAAACATATAGTTTACTATTACTATATTTTATATACTTAAACTTCTTTCTGTTACAATTCACTAACATGTCTTATGAGCAGATACATTTCGAAGAGATAACTGAGCAAAAATATCAGCAATTCCTTATTCGTGCTCTTCATGATACTTTCTATAACAGTACCGCCCGTTTTGAATTTCTAAAGTCACAAGATAGGCATGTCGCTTTTTTTAAGATCACTAAAGGAGATGAGCCTATTGGAATTGTGCATTACCAAATAATACCTGCTAAAAGTGGTAAATTACTGTATTTTCAACATACCCCTCTCTTATTTGATATATCCTCTAACAATGCAATCATAGAGCTGTTTGAAGCATTAAAGGTATTCACCAAAAAAGAATTACAACGACACAAAGTTTCTTTTGCTCGATTTACCTCACGAATAGAATCAAATCCAGACCTTATGGATAAAATCTATAGGCTTGGGTATATCCGTGCACCAATTCAGGAAATTGATGCCTCAATAACTCGTTTAGTCAATATTCCTCAATTTGATCTTACCTCTATCCGAAAAACTACGAGAAATTGTATTTCACAAGGGATAAAAGCTGGACTACAAACCCTGGTCGAAGAGAACCCAACTAATTTTGCTTCTTTTCTTACCTACTATACAGATATGGAAAAGATGAAAGGTTTTACAACCCTTCCTGCTAAATATATCACCAAGGAACTTGAAATATATTCAAAGAATAATATGCTTCTTCAATTTAAGACAATACATAATGACAAAATTCTTTCGGTTTCAGAAGTGGTGATACGCCTAAATAAGGCATATTACTACCATGCTGCGACTTCTGTAGAAGGAAAAAATATGAATTCTTCACATGTAAATCTCTTCCATGTCATAGAGGAACTTAAAAAGAGAAATATTGAGGTACTCGACCTTTGGGGAGGAGTTGTCTCACAGAAAATATCTGATAGCAATATTCACCATCCTTGGAGAAGTCTAGACGTATTTAAAAAAGGATTCACTCATACCCTTATTGAGTATATCCCTCCATTAGATCTGCCTTTTTCATGGGTTTCCTACTTTATTCCATATGTGTATCAATATATAAGGACAAAAAGAAAAGGATATCCAATAATGCCGTAGTAGAGATTGTCTGGAAAATATTGAAAGATACTTCATAATGTGAAGAAAATAATAATGAACTTCGGAAACTAACGAAGCTATAGTTTTCGTGTGAGGGATTGGCGGGATTCGCCCACCTTGTTAATCTACATATTATTCGTTAGGATTACTCCTCGGGCACATCGTTCGCTCATAACAGTAAATTATTGCTGTCTTTACTTAGATTCTAATCCCACTCTTTTTCTTAATAAATATTTTCCCATACGAATCACTCGAGTGTATAGTCAATTAAAATACAAGAGAAGGGAATCTCGGACGTTAGTAAGTGGAAATATTTATTGCGCCCGGCGGGATTCGAACCCACGACCTACTGCTTAGAAGGCAATTGCTCTATCCAATTGAGCTACGGGCACTCTGGGTGAATTATAGCTTTTTTTCCTCCCAAATCCTAGAGTAAGACATAGGATTAATATAGGATATATAAAATTGTCATATTATTCTCTGTTTTTTCTGTTGTTTTCACTTAAAAAATAGTATAATACCTACATTAAGTTTAATCAGTAATCATGAACTTGGCAGAAAATTTCTCTCCACTCCTTATAAATCTACCTGTAATAATTACACTTATTATCATCACTCGTTATATTATAGGCTTTAAGACCTGGAGAAACTATACGTCACTTGCTTTAGCATTAAGCTTCTTCTTTATTAACATGCGCTCAGACTCAATTATACTTACAACAATTGTTTGGTTAGCTCTCTCCGTTGGAATAATTGGAATAGCAACGATAACTAAATATCTTCTTCGAAAAATATCAATGAATTTCTACAGTCGTATCGCGATGATGTATTTAACCGCAATTACATTCTTTTATCTTGTAGCTATTGTTATTAGTTTTATTTTTAAAACTAATTTCTTTTATGTACAAGAAGTCATTATCGCTGGATTTCTTATTGGGTCGACGATTGATGACCTTGCTATCCTACAATTCAAGAAAAGCACGGCGGAGTTCTTACGAAGAATGATCACTTCTGTACTCCTTGGCCTTGTTGGTGGTTTACTTTTAACATGGGAATGGTGGAATGCATTCATCGTTAATCGATTTGAAATCCTTATCGTCATACTTATTGTAAATATTGTTGTTGCAAACTGGAAAAATCTTCGTCTTACTGAACTATTAAGATTTAAGTCCGTTACTCGATAGTCATCATGATTTTGCCTTCTTTTAGTTTTTCTGAGATGAATTCAAAAGTACTTGGTCTAAATTTTCGTAATAGAAAATTATTACGACAGCTTAATCCAAGAAAATATAGACGATATGCAGATGATAAACTTCTGACAAAAAGGATACTCTCAAAAAAGAAAATAAAGACACCCCAGTTATTCAAAATTATCCGCACAAAAGAACAGATAGAGTATATCAATTGGGAATCTTTACCAAAGAGCTTTGTTATTAAGCCTAACCGTGGAACACACGGATCGGGTATTATTGTTTTCTATGGACAAAGAAAGAAGAGTCTTGAATGGATTATGCCTAACCTCGAGACAATGGATATATTACAACTCAAACAGCACCTCTCAGATATCATTGATGGAAAGTATTCTATTGATGGGAAACCCGACGTAGCATTCTTTGAAGAACGCATAAGTAACCATAAAATTCTCAAGCCATATTCCTACAGAGGTATCCCCGATATAAGAATCATTAGTTACAATAATATTCCAATTATGGCAGAACTCCGCCTTCCTACCAGAGAGTCTAAAGGAACTGCAAATCTTCATGCTGGTGGAATCGGAGTCGGTATCGACATTGCGAGTGGAGTAACAACAACTGCAATTCACAGAAAGCGTTTTGATATTATTGGTGACCAATACGATATCATTGAAGAAACCTTAGATAATCCTAAACTACCTCTTCGTGGAATAAAAATTCCTTATTGGGACAAAATTTTAGAACTAACAATTAAATGCCAGCAATATAGTAAGTTAGGCTTTTTAGGAGTAGATATCGTTATTGATAGAGATAAAGGACCTCTTGTTCTCGAGCTTAATGCACGTCCTGGTTTAGCTATTCAGCTTGCTAACCAAGAAGGGTTATTAGCTAGAATAAACCAAGTAAAAGGTATAAAAACAAAACTAATAGCAAAAGCAATCACAATTGCTAAGAATTTATTTGGCGGTGAAATAGAAGAACAAGTCGAAAATATAACAGGCAAAGAAATTATAGGGATGATAGAAACAGTTTTGGTTCACCCTAATACATTTATTGCTTCAAAAGAAGGTACAAAAAAGAAAAGCAAATATGTTGCTGAAACAGTAAAAGCAAAGATTGATACAGGTGCTCTAAAATCTTCAATTGATTACGCACTTGCAATACGACTTGGGTTTACTGAGCTTCAGAAAGTTCAAAAGTTATTTGAGACAAAATACGATTCTAGCTCCAAAGCACAAGAAGCAATAATTGAATATAAACAGCAATTAAGGGAATTCGATGATATTAAAGCCTTTACTATTGTTAGAGCTAGTAATGGTATTACAATTAGGCCTATTATAGAGGCACAGATAACTCTCGGAGATATTACAAAAACATTCGTTCTTACTGTAAGCAACCGTTCTTCTCTTATTTATCCAGTGATTCTTGGTCGTAAAGATCTTAAAGAGTTCCTTATTGATCCTTCCAGAACATTTACCTTACGCTAATTTAATACTATATTACTTATGGCAAAAATTGCATTATTGATTCAACGAGCATTTACTGATAGCTTTGAGCCTCAATCACTGTTAGAAGCATTTAAGTCTGCAGGATGGTCAATTGATTTACTTGCGGTTGAAGACATCCATGCAATCTTTGATGTCAATGGAGATACTTTCATTCATAAAGAGAAAGGAAATTTAGACCAGTATGATATTCTCCTTGTCAGAGAGGTCTTTCTTTACTCAAAATATACGATAAATATTATTGAATACATGCGCCATAAAGGGAAACTAGTCGTTGATAACAACTTATCATTAGTTAAGCATACTATGAATAAGGTTACCGATGGTCAGAAGATAGTTCAGGCAGGCTTACCGTTTCCGAAAACTATCTACTGTCCTACATTTACTAACTATATGGCGAACATGAGCTATATTCAAAAAGAAATAGGATTTCCATTACTTTTAAAACATAAAGCAGCAGGGAAAGGGTCAAGTATCTTTAAAATGAATGACCGACTTGATCTAGAAAATAAACTCATTGATCTTAACGAAGATCGGGCGGCAGGTCGGTACTATATTCAAGAGATGTTGGACCTTAAAGCAGACTACCGCGTACTTGTTATTGCTGACCAAGTAGTTGGGGCAATGCAAAGAATACCGAAACAAGGAGAGTTTCGTGCTAACTTTTCATTAGGGGGAACAGTTAAGCCCGTAGTACTTACCGATGAAATGCGCGATATCGCCGCTCGAGCAGCAATAGCAACAGATTCAAACTTTGGCGGTGTCGATATAGTCTATACAACAGACAATAAACCATATCTTCTTGAAGTGAATAGGACACCTGGTTTCGAAGGATTTATGTCTGCACATGGCATTGATATTCCAAAACTTTTTGTTGATTACATAGAAAAACTATACGATAAGCGTTAATATGAAAATCGCAGTTATTGGTCTAAAACCATATTATGAAACAGACCGGATTGTCTATGAAGGTTTGAAAATGGGTCATGAAGTTGTCTTTCTTTCTAAAAAGAATATTGTTCAGACAACTTTCTTTGGTGAATTTGGTATTTACTTTAAAGTGCCAACACAGGAAGAGCAAGCAAATAAAAGCGAGAGGTTTAAAGAGCTTTCACCAATTATCATAAAACCTGATAGTTCTCTACAACCAAAAATGAAACAAAAAACATTACTTGGACAGAAAGATGTCATTATTTCAGAATTGTTTGATATCCGTTATTTCAATATTGTCATTATACGTGAGATTTCACGAACGCTTGAGTGGTCAACCATTCTTGCGAATTACCTTATCGAACATAAAAAAGCAGTCATTGATCAAAAGATCGGCACCGAAATGTACTATAAATCGAAATTGGGAACACTCTATAAAGCCTCTACCAATGGATTCCCTTATCCGAAATCATTCGCGGTAGTTTCAAAAGATGCGCTCATTACTATGTTGAAGTATGTTACCTTTCCAGTTATTGTAAAAGTAATAGAAAGCTCCAAGGGTCTTGGGGTTTTTAAATTTCAATCAAAACAAGAAGTACTGGACTTCTTTGAGTTTGAGGGTCATAAAGTAAAAGAATGTATGATACAAGAAGTTATTAACTATAATGGAGATATCCGTGTCTTTGTTGTTGGAAATAAAATACTTGGTGCAATGAGACGTGAACCTCAAGCTGGTCAATGGAAAGGAAATGTTGCACAAGGAGCTAAAGCATTTCCGGTAGAAATATCCGAAGAGATTAAAAAAATATCTCTTGATATAGTAAAACTCCAAAATTCTGAGATAATTGGAGTAGATATTATGCTTCCCCCAACGGGGCCAGTTATTATTGAAACCAATAGAGCTCCACAATTCCAAGGGTTTGAGTCCTCTACCGGAGTTAATGTTGCTCATGAGATAATCATCTATGCTACAGAAAAGTTTTCTAAAATTTCCAGCTCTTAAAACAAAGGATACGAATTTCATCCTTGAACCCCTTGTTGAATCGCATCAAAAATTCTATGTCTCACTTTTAAATGAGCAATCAGTTCAAAAGACACTCTTTAGAAAACCTCGCACTGTAAGGTCTGAGAGTTTCTTTAAGACACTTACTGCGATGTATTCTCAGCCCCCTAAAGGAATTGTGTATATACTAACTGTCAAAAAATTTCTTCAAAAGATTCCTATTGGTTATGTAAAGATTAAATTAATTGATTGGGAGCTTAAGAGTGCCTATATTTCTATCGCTATTACAGATAATTCTGATTATCGTGGAAAAGGCTACTCTACGTTATGTTATGAATCTCTATTTGAATACCTCTTCTCTAAAGGCTTTCTAAAATTCTATGGAAGAACCTACGAAGAAAATATTGCAACAATAAAATTAAACATTCGTACCGGCTTTCGCTTTATTGGTAGACAGAAACATTTTGTCGTAAGTAGTGAGCAAATTTTTCAGGATGCCCTATTCTTCGAGAAGTTAAATCCAATTATTAATACATCTTTCAAAAATGATTTCCAAGATCAACTATCAGCAATATATCGGATCCAAACAGCCTATAATACCAAAGGAAAATCAATTACTCAATTAGAAAAACCAATAAACTTCCGCCAGGAATTTAAAAAGTGGAAAGGAATGAAAGGTTCCTATGTTCCGCGATTTTTATACGATAAACATGCCATAGTAAACAAAATTACTGATACCGAAAATGCGCTTACAGATACATTAGAGTCTGCTAATAGTAGTAAGGATACTCCTATTGACTGGATACAATACATAAATCGTATACAGAATTATCTGCAACTTCGAAAGAAAAATCTTGAATCAATCGATACGACGCAATTTAACACTACAAATAAAAATCTCTATCTCGCAGATCTTGATGATTCATACCTTACAATGGCTGAAAGAATAAGTATGAGTGTAACTTCAACAGCTTCAAGAAAAGAAAATTCATCAAAGAGACTCTCTACAGAACAAGTTCTCATATTTTCTGAGGAATATATTAATACTTTCTTTGCAAAAAAGATTCAGATTTCACTCTCCGCAAAAAGTGCTGCAGGTAGCGTTAATTTCTCGAATAATAAACTCAATTTGAGTACATTACACAACTATACTGCCAAGAACCTTGCAAAGACTCTTTTTCATGAAAGTATTCACCTGATCAATCACCTTAATGCTTATGAAGCAAAGAAACCTCTTTTGAGTATACAATCAACGCCAGGAGCCAACTGGTTTCAAGAGGGTCTTGCAGTATACCTTACTCAATCTTTTTTTGAGGATACTCTCTTTCCAAAAAGATCTCTAGTCAGCTGGAAACTTAAATCAATGTTTGATAAAACGACTGTGAAAGAACTGTATTCTGAAATATACGAAACTGAAACCCTTCAAATGTCTGATAAAGAGAAAGATTTGCTTATTGAACGATTTTGGAGAGGTATTAATGAAGATGAGATGCAATATACACACCGCAGACTACAATATCTTCCAGGGTTTTTGAGGGTATCTGATTTTTTAAAGACACATGATATTGAAAACTATCTATGGGGAATGCTCGCAGAAAAAGATTATGACTTTCTCTTTAGTCAATTTATAGGCGAAAAACCACAATATCCACTCTCTTCGCTCTTTGCTATGAAAGCAAAACTGATTGAACTTATCGATGCAACTGTATAATTAATAACCATAACAGAATATATTCAATACAAACAATACTTAGCTGATAGAACAAAAAGAGATTATCCGGTATTTTTTTATATAATCGTTTCCTAATCAACATTCTTATTGCCTAAATTTAATTGCTACTACCCCCAAATCAGAATTTGATTATTTATACACCTATAAAAGTGAACACTTCTCTACTGAAAATTGCCATAAGTGAAAAGTATTTCCTCCTATCATGAAAGACTTATATTAAAAAACTATCTCACGTCGTGGAACATGTAGGTATTATGTGTATTAATTGTTTGTAATAATCTCGATCGTGAAACCTATAAATCTAGTACGAGAAAAACAATAATAATAAGTATCTTTGGTATAGTTAGTAAAAAGACACTTAGATAAGGGAATACAAGAACTGGAACAACAACAAAGTAACCGTATAGAGAAATAACTTCAATAATAGGTTCAATGAAAAACGACTTCCACTGGCTGAGTATAGAAACTTCATGAAACGCTATTACAATTACAATGCTCGTATGAAGCTTAATGAGGATACTCATTACTATAAATGAGATAACTTCCTTAGTAATTCTGTATATAGTTGACTCTTTTCTATAGAATTTCTTCTTATTTCTTGATCTTAGATATGTCCCTATAACTTTTTGACAGTATGGATAAAGAATAACAATGACATAGAGTGCAGAAATAGTTAGATAAAAACTGATACTAAAAATTAGTGTCGGAAATAACAAAAGCTCTATTATACAAACAATAAATAGATTCTCTTTCGCAGGCAGAGTAATACCCAGAAACTGTGCTAGTTTATTGACTATGAATGCGAGTATTGCCCTAATAGTGGGTGGTGAGAATCCTACGAAAAACATAAAAATAGCGATAATAATGACTTCTCCAATTATTCTAAAGAATCTTTGTCTCTTATGAGTAAATAGATTAATAATTTCTGCGACAATCGCAATGTTTGCGCCAGATACTGCGGCAAGATGCAATACCCCAGCTTCTTTCATACTTTCCTTTAATGAATATGCCAATCCAATTCCGCCAAATAAAATAGATATGTACAACTGAGATTGTTCTCGTGATAATACCTCTTGAAACTGTTCGAATAGCTTTTTTTTTACCTTATTTCCTTCTTGTAGTAGATAGACGATAATGGGTAGTGGGGAATCTTCTACGTTCTTCCAGTTTTTTACAAACCCAAAAGAAGAACTTAGGTTAAATTCAAGTGTTTCGCCTGGCGTTATTACAATCTTCGTATACAATCCTGGACAATCGTTACGACAAGAGATAAATCTTATCTGTCCGCATTCTGGAATAGCAAAAAGGTTAAATTCCTGGGCAAGTACACCCTTCTCATGTGCAGAGATAATAATAAAGTCGTTACTTTTTCCCTGTGTACAAAGATACTTGCTTTCGTCTGCCCGCAAAACCATAAAGATAAAAATAAGGATCATTAAGGAAATTATAAGGAGGGAGTACCACCTGTTACCTGTGGCTCGGTATTTTTTAAGAGTTATTGGATATTCTACTAGCCGTTGTTGTTTCCAAAAATACAGAATGACCAAAGCAATAATGCATACCAGAAATAAACACCAAAAAGGAAATATACCGTATGTAAAACAGATTCCAAGCACACAAATCGGTAGTATAAGTAAGTACACTTAAAAGCTTACCTTCTCTATTATGAAATGATTTCTTACCCTACTATAAAGCTAATTGTCTTTCCTGAGATATAAATTACCTTCTTATGTCCAGAAACAAGACTAGACATCTTTTCATTATTCATAACAAGTCTAATTGCTTCTTCTTCTGTTGTCTTTTCAGTTACTAAGATTGTGCCTTTAAATCTACCATTTATCTGGACTGAGATTTCTATCACTTCAGTGGTGGTACTCTTATTGTATACTGGCCATGATTGTTGATGAATACTAGTTATTTCACCTGTTAATGACCAGATCTCCTCTGCCAGAAATGGGGCGAACGGGGCAAGTATCTTCGCAAAATCTTTTATCTGTCCAAGTGAAAATAATTCTTTCTCTGTTGTATTGTAAAACTCCATCAGCGCTGCAATAGAAGTATTAAACTTCAATTCAGATATATCACCTGAGATTTTTTCAGATGTCTTTCTCAGGTTACTTAAAATCAAAGACGAGTCTTCAGAAGTAGGAATATTTATATTTTTAGAGAATTTCTCATATACTTTATTGAAAAATCTTCTAATACCGTTAAGTGATTCATCACTCCAAGCAACATTACCTTCATATGGCCCCATAAACATAACATAAGTACGGGCAATATCTGAACCATACTCTTTTAATATAGGGTCAGGATTTATGATATTTCCCAATGATTTACTCATCTTTTTGCCATCTGGTCCCATCACAATACCGTGGATTCTTCGCTTTGCATACGGTTCTTGAGTTGGTGCAGTTCCAAGATCGTATAAGAATTTATAAATAAAGCGCGAATAAAGCAAGTGCAGTGTTACATGCTCGGAACCACCGTCATAAATATCAACAGGCATCCAATAAATAGCAGTATTAAAATCCACAGGCTTTTCAGAATTTGTTGGATCTAGATAACGTAGGTAATACCAATTTGATCCTGCCCAATTTGGCATAACGTCTGTTTCTCTAATAGCAACACCGCCGCAAGTTGGGCAAGTAGTCTTCTTCCATTCTTCTGCCTTTGATAACGGAGATGAGCCGTCTTCTCCCATTTTATAGTCTGGTAAGCGTGGTAATTCTACAGGCAAGTCAAATATATTAATTGCTTGCCATCCACATCTTTCACAATGAACCATCGGTGTTGGTTCTCCCCAGTAATGTTGGCGAGAGAATATCCAATCACGAAGTTTGAAAGAAGTTATTCTTTTACCCCAGCCTTTTTCTTCAAAAAGATCTTTAGTCTTCTCCATTGCTTCATCAAATGATACTCCATTTACAAATTCAGAATTAACCATTGTTCCTTCAGAATATTTCTCAATAACTTGTTCTCGTTTTGTAATTTCTGAGATATCTCCATCTTTATTTACAACAACCCTTACTATTGGGATATTATATTTCTGAGCAAATTCAAAATCACGCATATCATGACCAGGGCAACCTTGAACAGCTCCAGTTCCAAAATGAGGTAACACAAAATCAGAAACCCAAACCGGAATAGATTTTCCTGTAACATGATTATGCACATATGCACCGGTAAATGAGCCAGTCTTCTCTTTATTTCCCAATCTCTCGATATCTGATTTACTCTTAGTCTGATTGATATACGCAGTTACATCTGCCACATTTTCGGACCTTGTTATTTTTAAAACACTTGTATGTTCCGGTGCCAAAACAATAAAAGTAGCACCGAAGTTAACTGGGGTTGTCGTAAAACAAGTAATAATCTCGTCTGAATTCTCTACTTTAAAATCTATATTTATTCCTTCACTTCTTCCTATCCAGTTCTTCTGAGCATTCTTTACACTTGTTGGATAATCAACTATATCTAAGTCGTCTATTAATCGATCAGCGTATGCGGTAATACGCAAGATCCATTGTTCTAGATCTTTCTTACCAACTAAAGTTCCACAACGTTCATGAGTACCATCATTTAAAACTTCCTCTTTGGCAACACCCATTTTACAAAATGGACACCAATCCACAGGCATCTTTGCTTTATATGCTAAGCGGTATTTATCTTTATATTCACGGACTGCTTCATCACCTTTTTCTTTGATATCTTGAGGAATTGCTAAGTCGGAAATTGGGCGAGCTTTTCCCTTACTACCATCCTTCTGAGTGAACTCCTTATCATAATAATGTTCAAATAACTTTATAAAGATCCATTGTGTCCACTTATAGTATTTTGGATCTGTAGTATCAACCTCTCTCTCCCAATCAAAAGATAATCCTAAATCTTGTAGTTGCCGACGAAAAGTGTTTATATTTTCTGCTGAGACTTCATGAGGATCCCGATTTACTTTAATTGCATGATTATAGGTAGGTAGACCAAAAGCATCCCATCCCATAGGATAAAGTACATTGAATCCTTGCATTCGATAGAAGCGAGAATATGCATCCATCATTGAATAATTACGGCAATGGCCCATGTGCAAACCTGCACCACTTGGATAAGGAAATTCTACTAAGACATATTTCTTAGGTTTCCTTTCAAAAGTATCTGCATGATTAAGATTAAGGCTAAGCCATTTCGCAGACCATTTCTTTTGAATATCTGTAAAATCGTAGGCCACACTTGCCATACCTTACTAAATGAAATTAAACCCCGCTTTTATTGCTGCGAAGTGGTTTATTATACAGGAATTATAGAGAATACAATATGGAATTCTTTTATAAAAACTCTATTACCCGTGGTTATTTCTTCTTTACTTTCTGTTTCTGTTGATCCAGAATCTTTTTCTCAAACCTTTTAGTCGCAATCGTTTTTTCTGCAATTTTTTCTTCTACTCTTCCTAATTGCCTTTCTATCTTTTCTCCTTGTGAAGAAAAGCTCTTTAATAAGCCTTCTGCATTCGGACTATAAAGTAAGTAAAATCCAAAAAGAATAAATACTCCCGAGGCTACAATAATAAAGATTGGTTCATCAAATATTCCAGTTATAGGAACACATGTTTGTGCAACTTCGAACTGATATGAAATATTATTAATTGCAGATTCACCAACTGGATTAACAACGACCTGATTTGTATTAGTGCCACTTAATACTGAACCCGTTGCTGTAGTGGTTATTTCAAAAATAAGGCTACTCCCCGATGCTAATGTCCAAGCGCCACCATCAGCACTAGGCCGAGCAATCGTTACTAATTGTGAATTACCAACTGTTGTAAAACTGATATAAGAATCTCCAAAAGATTGTCCATTAATTTTGAGAGTTGCTGCATTATATGTAAATCCTTGTGGTAAAGAATCATCTATACTTCCGATCGTTGCGCTTGTACTACCATTATTAGTTACGGTTATTACAAATGTTCCTTGGTTATTTGGAGATATTCGCTCCATACATACTGGCCCACTTTTTTGTGCACTCAGTGAAAATCCTGAGACTGTAGCGGTTGGAGTTACTGTAGGCGTTATGGTTGGTGTTACAGTTGGAGTTATTGTAGGTGTAAGGGTAATGGTTGGCGTTATGCTTGGGGTTGCCGTAACTGTAGGTGTAATCGTTGGGGTAACTGCAGTACTACACGTAAATCGATACTTAACAATATTACCTTGAAAATTAACCATACTAGATGTATTAGATGGATTTGATGGCAATGAAGGGTAACTAGAATCCACTAACCCATCATATCCAAACCCAGTATAAACTCTCTCTGGTCGGGATGGGTCTTGAAAAGCTGGAGTACTCTCGTATGAAAATGAATCATCAGATGCATCAGTTGCTGGAGGAGCTCCTGCATAAACAATTCTTTTTGTAGTTGGACAAGTAAAGATACCACTTCCAAACCTACATACATCAGTAAACAAAGCTATTTGTGCTGCACTACAACCACTATTAGCTCCTGCACAAGTAAATCCATCTTGCGATCGCCACTTATAAATCGGCATTAACGATGTTTTATCTCTAATGAATAATGCACTATTAAGAACACTCGCAGACTTATTGATATTATAGATAACTGAATTATAGGTTATCTGTCCATTGGAAATTGGACCACTATTTAAATCTAAGGTAACTTGAACCTCACTATTATCCCATCGTAAATCCCCAAGCGGTGTCGATCCTGGCCATGACACATAACCATCATTTCCTGAAACTTTTTGATCTTGAGTTGGACACATCACACCAGGAGTACCGTCTGCATTGCTAAAAGTTGATAAACTAGATGAACACTGCGCAATAGTTTGACCGCCAAGATTACAACCGACGGGCACATTTGAACAAAGTGATGCAAGTGTTGTCCCTGAATTTACCCCAACATCTCTTTTACCTGACTGCGAGAAGAAAAATTTAGTATCAGAAAGAGGCACATAAGTTCCTGTTTCGTTTCCACCATTATCAACAACAGCACAATAAGCAAAAGCATACAGATTTCGAGGTGAATATGTTGGATCTGAAGCCAGTGTATATCCTGTTTGCCCGGCATCTGTTGCACTAGGATTATTTGGTTGTACATTCTGAATTTGCTGAAGTCGGACAGATACACCAATAATTGCGGCAGATATAACAAATAAAATATAGATTGCAACAAGGACTCGTAATCGTAACTGCTTTGCTCGTTGTTCAACTTCGTATTTATATGCCATTTATTCCGTGAATGAAATTACGTAGGGCTCTGAAGGGCCTCTTAGTGAATCATTTAACCTTCCATAAGGAATTCTCACTTGATTATAGAGGATTATAGTATAGTAATAGTATTCGTTTTCCTTAATCTTGTCTTCTGTATTATCTATTTCTACTGAATGGGCATTTGAAGGTGAGGACTCCGAAGTCACAGGATAGAAAGTTCCCGCAACCTTTACCCCATTGCTCCAATCTTTGACTACTTGTTGAATCAATTCACTTTTTGCTGAGGTTACATAAATAACAGATCCTGTCTTTTCCTGTGTATCAAATTGGAATTTAATCTTGCTTCCCGATTTCTTTATGATAGTGTTTTTCGGTTCTAGCTTTTGTACAAGTTTCACGGTTATTATAGTCCCAGACGTGGAATTATTTGATGTTCCGTTATTCGTGCCACTATTATTGTCTGGAATAACTTGTTGAGATATCGCATAACTTCCAACACCCACCACTATAAGGATGATTGTTGCAAGAAGAGCAATTCCGGCTTGACGCAATAATTGTTTTGCTGAATCCATTCAACTATAATAAGGAAACTAACGCTTAAAGTCAATTCAATTATGGACATTTCCCGAACAAAACAACTCATAGTTATTATCCTCGGAATTCTCATTTTCTTTATTGGAATTCTTCTTCCTCTCTTTGCAAATATTCCTGGTCTATATTCATACTATCAAACAACAAAGTATTTATCTCTTCTTTCTGCTACAGTGCTGGGTATTTTCATTCTTGCCATAAGTAGTGCACAATTTAGTGTTTCACACTCGATCTTCCGGTATAAAAACCTCCTTCTTTTCTTAGGAATTAGTTTTGTACTGTCAGTGATCTTTTCGCAATCTCCCATTGATTCGATTATAGGCCAATATAGTATATGGGAGTTCAACGCACTTACCTTTATTTGTTATTCCATTATTACTCTGTCATTAAGTATCTGGCTAGAGATACTAAGGCTTTCAGATTTACAGAAAACAATTATTCAAGTTACGCTAATTTTAACCTCACTTTCTACAATTATTTACAGCCTGGGTGAATATTACTTTTGGCATCCACAAACAGGCTATGTAAGCGAGGGGATTCAAAGAATTTCATTAGGTTTTCGTAATCCGCTCTACGCTGGTTTCTTTATTTCACTTATTGTTATTTTTACTTTTGTTCAATTCGTTGGCAATGTCACAAAATCTATTCCCAATAAAAAAGTGACTCCATTTCCTTTTCTGATTATTCTTTATTTTCTGATTTTCTCACTCTCTACTCATGCACTTATTCTTACATTTACTCGAACTTCGTATATAAGTACTTTAATCAGTATTCTTATTATTACAGTTGCTCTTTTTATTCATTTCCGAAAACAGAAACTTGTACTTATTCGTTTAAGTATTACCGTGTTACTTTGCGCAATAACAACGTTTTTAAGTCTCCTTCTGCTTAGAAACCAACTGCTTTCTCGTAATGAAGATATATTTTCCGACAGTGCACAAACAACTGCCTCAATTGCAGGAGCCGCAGGTAATGCAAGTATTACTTCCTTTTTTTCAGAAGCCCAAAATTACTCAAGTTGGTATATCCGCCTTAAAGAATGGGAATGGGGGTTCCAAACAATTACTGGATCAGCGAAAACTATGTTATTTGGAACTGGTGGAGATGCTGCATATTTAATTCTTCCCGAATTTAGAGACCCTCTTTTTAATGCTTTCCCAACCGATTCACTTACCCGACCTAATTCGGTAAGGAATCTGTATATTACAGTTATACTCATGTATGGAATCCCATTTATGGTAGCAATTGGCATTAGTATCTTTATAGGTATTCGCTCCCTGCTAATAAAGATTTTTGCAAGTAATGAATCAACTCTCTCACTTTCACTCTTTACGATTATTATTGGATTTCTATTGAATAGTATATTCTATCTTCCCCTTTTTCCTATTATTACTTTCATGCTTTTTATTACAGCAATTCTAATAAATAATCATTATAGAGAAACTCTTAAAATCTCCTTTCCAAAAAAAAATAGGATTTCTTTTCTCCCTTTGTTATTTCTACCAATCATTATTATTTGGATGGGGATAATAACCTATTCTGAATATCGACTCGATCAAATCTCTCTTTACTGGCAACCAACAAAAGAAGTCATGGGAACCTCATATAATATTGCCGTAAATACTTCTGTCTTTAAACGAATTTATACCTACTACTTCCCTCAAGACCCAGTGAGTATTTCATTTCTGAATGAATTCTCTCAATCGCAGAACCTGGACGATTTACGCATTGCTGCTGCTATTGCGTACCAAAAAGGCCGAGAGGAGAATAATAATGAATATGTAAATAAATCTATAAATTTATTGGAGTCTATGATTAAAAAAGACCCTTCCGCCCCAGTACACCGAGACGAACTTGGCTTGCGTTATCTGTATTTAAAGGACTATGCAAAATCACAAATAAAATTTGAAAAAGCTATTGAACTTAAAAAAGATTATTGGTTTGCCTATTTGCATATGGGTGAATTACTCAGACAGACTTGTAAACCAAAAGAAGCTATAGAATGGTATGAGAAGGCAAGGTCATTACCTCAGGCGCTAGATGAAATTGCTGAGGCAAGATTAGAGGTGGAAAAGCCGGTAGAGGGATGTAGGTAGAGTATCCTTGTACCTTTGTAAACTTCCCGTATTTCTGTTATAAAACGCTTTATTTCATAAAGATATATGGCATCACCCTCAGAAAAATTAAGAGAGGAATCTCCTACAAAAGAAAATTTGAATACTAGAAGGAAAATAGCAATGATCACGGCAGTAACAATATTTACTTTTTCAGGAGGTATAGCAGGTTTTGGGTCGGGATTAATTAATGCTGCGCTAAATGATCTCCCTACTCTTGCGTCAAGGACCTCAGAGTTATTACGGAAAAATATTTGTATTGAAGATTGTGCCACTTATATTATTGCAAATAGTGGCAGGTATGACATCTGCAAACAATCTGTAAGACAAGGGTTAGAATCTCTTGTAAAAGATACAGCTATAGTTAACCGTACAGCTGCAATAGTTTGATATATGGTAAACAATTCAGGTTTTTGCCTGAATGGGTTAACTGGACTGGATAGCAATTCAATGGAGATTACCCCAGAGGTAACCTTTACACCAAGTGATATACCAGAGATACCTTCTTCTCCAATGCAGGAATATAGTATAAATGGGGTAAATATGGCCCGATATTTCACCTCTGAAGGAATAGAAATTGGAAGAGTTATTAATCTTGCTAATACAAGTGCCCAATTCATAACTGCAGCCAGCTATCGTTCATTACTTGATGACCCTAACAATACAGGTATTATCGCGGGATTTAATCCAATGGTTACTGGTAGTGAAGAAAACTATACAGATACCTTTTTCCAAAATCCTTACCACTATAATATGATTAACGGTAATGATGGTATTAACCTAGAAAACGAACGAATCACTACAATAATAAATAACCCAACATATATTACATTTAGCTACTTACCTCTTGACCAGAGCTACCATTTAGGAATGCTGACTGATCCTGAAGATACACTTTGTGCTATTGATGATGATGAAGGTCATACAACAACAGGGTTAGCTAATGAAAATGGTGAATTTATTGCGCTATCACATCTTCCAAATACTCCTACCAATACTCCTCCTTTTTTTACAGGCTGGGAAAATGTAACAAATCCCTATTTAGTGATTGGGGCGAATAAGTAATAAAAGATTAGTTCAATCATTGATATGGATCAATTTTATTACCAGAGCGGACGACGAGACTCGAACTCGCGACCTCCTACTTGGGAAGCAGATGTTCTAGCCAACTGAACTACGTCCGCACATCTGATATTATACAACAGAACTCTTCTCTTTAATTAGCTGATACCCCCACATAAAAAACTGAATACTCTCACTTTCTTTTTTCGATCGTATTCCCAGCCTTAAACGAATAAGATTTTTTATTTGATCAATACTCACTAATTCTTTTATTTCGTGAGGAAGTAAGATTGATATTCTTCCTTTGTAAATACCACCAGGGACGTAACTTTTTTCGAAATTAATTTCTCCCAATACTCTTCCTCCAGAGAGAATTATAATTTCAAGTCGAATCTCATTCATTTCATACCGCCTTATCCTAGGAGTTCTGTGATCAAAGAATGCTGCATTCACAGATGCACTCATTATCATTTCTTTAAGGGACCTTGCTTTATCTAGCGATCCCCAGCTACCTCTTATACTTCCGTACGTATTTTTGTACTTCGAAGTAATAACAACAAATGCTGGAAAGTTCTGATCCCAAATAGAACCAACTGGTTTTAGTTTTTCTGCCTCGTCTACGCTCGGTATACTCTTCCTCTCGAGATAAAATTCAATCGACCACCTTGCTAATTTTGCTATTTCTTTCTTATCAATAAAACAAAACATATTAATTTGCCAACTCAATTCTTCCTTTTAAAGAAACAATTTCACCATTAGAGACTACTTTCTTACCCTCTATCACCATTTGGGTTATAAGGAATGCACCTGAATGGCAAAAGATCACCAAACCCTTTTTTTTTACCCAAATTAATGATCCCGCTTCCTGTTTCACGTCAATTGTAAATTCTTCTCCTCTTTGAATGTTAACTTCTACCTTTTTCCCCATGAATAAAAAAGTTGTCCAGGCATATGGCTGAGGATTAAAAGCAAAAACCCGACGTATTATTTCTGAAACTTCTAACTTTTTAAAATCAATATATGCATTTCCACGTTCTAATAATGTTTTATAGCAATAGGTAATCTGACCATATTGTCGGATTGATGGCCACAAACTTATTTCTTTAGAGAATAATTCATCCAGAAGTTGGGGAATCTTACTATCCATTTCTTTCCGCAAGTCTCCAGCAGTTGTGCCTATTGGAATACCTATTTTCTGTTGTATTATTATATTCCCTTCATCCATCTTTTTATCTGTCCACTGTAATGTGATACCAGATTCTGTTTTCCCATCGATAATTGCCGCCTCTACTGGAACTGCTCCTCGGTATTCTGGTAGTAATGAAAAATGAACATTCACTATCGGTAATTTTTGTAATAATGAATCTGGGAAGATTTTTCCATAACTATATGAAATCCCAATATCTTCTTTTTGAAAAAGAGTACTTTCGGCAAGAAACTCTTTAAAACTGTCTTTGGGAACTAAACGAAACTCCCTCTCTTTTTCCGTCAAGAAATCTAATACTGTTTCAGGAATACTTGAGAAAAGATAAATCATACTGAATTATAGCAATATTGATGACTAATACCTACCTCTCAAAAAAAGGAAATGTTCCTATCGATTTCCATAAGAGACATATATGAAACTTCTGCATATTGATTCTGCACATTGTCCCTTCTCAGTGTTGGAAATGTATCATAATATTGAGATGGAGTTATTTTTGACCTTTCAGGAGTAACATTTACAGGAATTGGAATTCCTTTATACTCTTTATCATCACGAGTAAATGTCCCTAAAGTTAGCTGGTACGAGAACCCAATAATATGATTTTCAACTCTTTGATATATTGATCTTTCATCACTCACTAACTCATCTGGAAGACTCCTCGGCAAAAAACCAATACGGATATAAAGGTTCTTCTCTATCTCTCTACCAGAGTGCCTCAAAATCAAGTAATAATGATATGTTTCATCTGTAAAAGAGACTCTCAGAATTTTACCTTGATGTGCTGGATTATGTATTGTAAAGATATCAGTAATGCCAAATTCCTCTACATGTCGCAGTTGATGTTTTCTGCCCTGAGAAGCCTGGTAATATCTAAGAGATGCTTCTGCCTGTTGGATAAATTCCAAATCCCTTTCTACTGTTAATAATTCGCCGCCTTCGGTGCTCATATTTTTTGTAAAGTTTAACTTGATTTTGGAACTAAAATATCTTGAGATTGCGTTCTTAATCTTTGTTGCAATTCCTGCCAGGCTAGTTTTGCTTTTCCACGAATACCTTTATTCTTTAAATCAATAATATCAATTCTGGTACAGGAAGCATTATCTTGTGACAAATCATCTTCAACTTCGATAATCTGGTTTTGGGTATTGTGTATGTAATCTAGAAATGTCATTTGTACAGCAATTTTATTCTGCAAGGAAATATCTCTCATTTCTTTTCTCTTTTCAGCTGGGTTTTCAGGACTAAATTTCATGTGCTGATAATACGCCCTTTGTGTCGTTCTGTCGAATGTAGCCTCAACTTTTTAAATACTCCACAATTCTTTTATCCGTCCAGATATCTCTTCTTTGTACTGGTGTTAGTAGTTGAATTCCTTCTAGAGTAGTTGCTCTACTAAAAGCGACATACACTTGTCCAGGAGCAAATGCTCCCCTCCCTAGGTCTATTACGACGTTATCGAAGGTTTTCCCTTGGCTTTTGTGTATTGTCATTGCCCATGCCAATCGTAACGGGTATTGTGTATATGAACCAACTGACTTTGAAATGACTCTTTCAGTTTTTTCATCAATGATAAATTCATACATTTCCCATGTATTTTCCATAATATCAACCACTTGTCCATCTCGCAATGCAATACGAATAAGCTCACCCTCTCGGTCTTGTTCCAGTTGAATAATTGTTCCTATTGTTCCATTTACCCAGCGTCCCAAATTATCATTTGTCACAAGCATTGCTTGGGCACCTATTTTAAGCGAGAGGACTTCGTCTACCGGAACGGCAGTTCTTTCATATTCACCCTTAATTCCTCCTTTAAAGAATACTTCAGGCGTTTGCAAAGCTTGCATCTTTTGACGATTAATTATCTCCGCACGGTCATTTGTTGTTGTCAGACAGATTGCTCCATCAATATCACCGGGATCATCAACTATTTGTTTATTGAGAATAGCTAAATCTGCTAATGATATTGTGTCATCTCTCATCTTATTAAGAATTTCTACAAACTCGCCATCCTTCTGTCGGTAAATCTTATCCAAATGAACCTGCTGAAGTTCTATTGTTTTCATGGCATGTGATGAGAAGAAATAGGGAGAACCATACATTTGAATAATGGCGTCGCGATCATTATTTGTTAATACTGGTGGCAATTGAAATAAATCGCCAATAACCAAGAGTTGTACTCCTCCAAATGGCTGCCCACTTTTTCTGACTACCTGTAAAAACTGATCGATGCAATCAAATAAATCTGCCCTTACCATAGAAATCTCATCGATAATAAGTAACTCCATACTTTTATATACCTTCGAACTGGCCTTTCGACCTACTTCTCTTGCTTTATCCACTGTAATATCTGGACGGAATCCAAAAAAAGAGTGAATTGTCTGTCCTTTTACATTAACCGCGGCAACGCCAGTCGGTGCAACAACAACAACTTGTTTCCGAGTTTGATCTCTCAATAGTTTTAGTAATGTCGATTTACCGGTACCTGCTTTTCCTGTCACAAAGATATGCTTTTGAGTATTTTCAACAAGATTAAAAACTTTTTTAAACTGTTCATTAATTTCGATTGTATTATCAGCTTTTTTATTCATTATTCTGTTTCATTTACGCTAGGATGGATGATCAGAACATCAAGTACCGCATTATACATTGCACCAATCTCACGAATAATATTCCAACGACTATAATCACTTGAGAAATCTCCAACCGCATAGACACCACTTGCGTCTATACCGAGAAAATGGCATGAAAAGATTGCACGTGGAAGATGATAGCCTTGACTCACAAGTACAACTCTTTCTAATTTATAGATGTTTTTTGCACGATAACAGGTGTCATATGTTCTTAATCCATATTTATCCTGTATCATAATATCTTCAGGTATCCCTAATTTTATGAGGGTATTAAACATGGTCAAGGGCTCATTATAATAATCACTACTACCATCACCAGACAGAATAATCTTTTTTACTTTTCTTTCAGTGTAAAGCTGCGCAGCCATATCTAAGCGATCTTTAAGCGGAGCACTTGGAGCATCTGGGCCATAGGCTGCAGCACCAAAAACAATTAGTGTTTCTCCTTCTGGCACAGAGGAGATATCTTTATAAACATAAGTCCTATACCTATAGTAAATAAATACAGGGATTAAAAGAAATAAAATAAAAATGCATATAGTTAAAATCATGACTATTTTCAATATTCTATTCATACTTCATTCTGTTTATAACTATTTTAATAATAATAGCTAATAGCTTCATACTATATCGATGTAATCTAACTGTTCCACAGATCGTAAAACACTGTACCTACTTTATCTTCAAAGGCAATTACCGAGAATAATTTTTTATCAAAAATGTCTATATTCTCCCGGGCATTTCTCAAATCACCATCGCTTATAAGCAATCTTAACAACTTATAAGCTACTTCCAAAGTCTGGTTTGAATGAATAAGTGAATCATTATCATCTTTAAATAGTAATTGCATATTTTCTGCGAATGCTACAAAAGCTATCGTATTACGGACGAAGAAATAGAAATCAAACGTAATCAACCTTTTATCAGACGAAAAAGCTAGCCCTATAGTAGAAGTCGCTACACCGTCAATAAGAATTACTATATTGCTTTTTGGAAATATCTCTTCGAGTTCTCGTTTAATATCTTCATTAGTCGCATAAAATACAAAACTTGCTTCTTTTAGCTCTTGTTCTAATCGAAGAGATATTTTATCTATAGTTTCTTTAAGTTTTCCGGTTTTAATAATAGACCTGCGATCCACTAAAACTCCTATAGTCTTGGGGATCTCTTTCCCAAAGGTAAATCTCTCAAAATAAGGGAGTATTTCTGTTACAGAGGTAGCCCCCCAACTTTTATATAGGGCTGTTTCAAACGGATGAAACGTTATAATCTTTGCTCCTTCAAGTCTATTAATATATGATAATCCATTAAATACGCCACTTATCATTCTAGGGAGATACCTTATAAAATCTCCTAGTCCCTGGGCCTGAACAATGGTCTCTATGTTTTCCGCAGAATAAAGTGGGACGAAATATACCTGTGCCTTCGCAAAGAGTCGTTTTAGAGGCTTACAGAGCGAAGCACCCATTTCTCCGACGATTATGAATGCGTCTAAAGAAGTTGATACCTCTTTCTCAATATCTTTGGCTATTTTTTTAAAAATAAGTGCTGTGTCTTTGGCAGAAGCTTTCTTTTTACTGTCTGTTTCTGTTACCGGATATATAACTGTAATTTTCTCTATTTCTACGTTCTTTCGTACGAGGAAATCAGTGACTTTATTCACAATCTGTGAATAAAAATAATTCTCTTCTTCAAAAGAGATATCTGTAATTATTATTACTTTCTTTCTGGCTTGGTGCATAAATATCTATTATAACAAATATCGACACACTGGGATACTTATATACCCTACTGGGGTATATCTTGCAAAAAGGACCTTAGGAGGCTAATTCCTTAAGGAGATACTCTGGGGAGGTATAGTCTCCTTTAAGAAGAACAAGTCTCTGATCACGAATAATATAAATCTGATCGAGCTTGAGTTCTGAAATAAAAGCCAATTTATGAGAGGTAATTAACAATCCTCCCGTATAGTCATTTAACGCCGTAGAAAGTGCCATCTGAGATGATATGTCCAAGTGATTCGTTGGTTCATCCAGAATGAGTAAATCAACGGGAACATGAGATAAATCTAATAATGAAAGCTTTGTTAATTCCCCACCACTGAAACTTTCAACTGCACGATATACATCAAAACGAGATAGATTTAATTGCCCTACCAGATTCTTATATGCATCCGTTGTTTCGGTATTCAAAACAGATAAAATATCTGCTTCTTTGCCATCAGAACTACCAATAAGGCTGCCAAAATCTTGGCTAATATATTCTATACGTGCTTCTTTCTTCTCAATTACTCCAGTTAGATTGATTCCTTTATGCTTTTCTCCTGCAATTTCTTTTAGGAAAATGCTTTTACCAACTCCATTCGGACCCAATATAGCGATTTTTTGTCCACGTCGAATAGAGAATTCTATTTCATGAATAAGTACTCGGTCATTAACCTTAAGGATCCCTTCTTTTATTGAGAAGATATTCTCGAGTGATTCTTGAATCTTTAAGAATTGAAACTGTACGGCGTCTGGGCGGTTATTTGCCATCTCTATGAGAGCTTCGTTCGCCATATCTTTACGTCCTAAAAGTGTTTTTGTAATCCGATTAGAAGACTTTTGTGATTTTTCCTTAAAATATCCTATCTGAATACGTGCCATACTACGGTCATGGTAATGTTTCTTCGCATTCTCGGTAATTTTATAGTGACGAACCTCTTCTGTCTTTACTGCTTTCTTTAATTTCGATATCTTTTGCCTTTGCGCGACTACATCTCGCTCGTGTGAGTTATCGAGAGTTAATCTCATGGATTTATAGAAATTATAATCTCCACCAAAAGCATGGATTGTCTTATCTTCTAACTCCAATACCCTATTAGCAAAGAGATCTATAAAGAAAGCATCATGGGTTGCGCAAACAACAGTTCCATTAAAGTTTTTAAGAAGCTCCGCAAGCACAGCAAGGCTATTTACATCAATATGGTTGGTTGGCTCATCGAGAAGAAGGACTTCCGGCTTCTTAATAAGATATCGAGCTAAGTAGATTTTCATAAGCTCGCCCCCACTAAGAGTGCCCATTCTTTGATTTGGATCCACATCTTTTAGACCAAAAGTCTCCTCGGCAAAAGCAACTACTTCCCACCAATTCTCGTATACTTCTTCGATGAATTTAAAAACTTCTTTATTTCTTTCAAGATCAAAATGTACTTGGGGTAAATATACAACGGCACCATATGTCTCGATACGACCCTTTGTTTGAGGTAATAGCTTCGCAACCATCTTTAAAAGAGTTGTTTTACCCGTTCCGTTTCTACCAATAAGCGCAATCTTATCTCCACGGTGGGCAATAACATTGACCCCTTGAAAAACAAAATCTCCAAAAGGGACCTTGAATTCTAGATCTTTTACAAAAATTGTTAATTTCTTCATATACTTTTAAGCACTTCTATCAGTTCTTTCTTATATCTATCCACAGAAAGGGGTTCTTTCTTAACTATCTGTTCCGCGATTATCGCACCGACGTCTTCTATAGTATGCCATAATCCGGGCATCTCTGCCAAAATCGCTCCATTTTCATGTTTAACAGCGATTGACTGTAGTATTTCTCTAACAACTGCTCCAGGGTTCTGGAATGAACTTATCATTGCGATCTCATTGGTATCGGTGGCCTTAATAAATGCAGGGCCAGTATTGCCAAAAAAGAATGAAAAACGGTTTAATTGGATGTGAGGTAATTCATCAACGCGGAGTATTTCCCCTTTTTGCAATGTAATTGAAAGACGATAAGCCATTCTGTCTAAGGCTCGGTGAAGTTCAAGAAACACGAAATGAGATATTTGATCTGAATATATCTTTTCTAAAGATGCCATAATTTCTTGCGATATTTCTGAAAGTTGTTTTACCTTTTCTTTTAAAGGTGTGTCTGATGTTTCAATACTTTTTGTTCTTTCTGAATATTCTTTGCTTTGTAATTTTTCTTTTATCTTTGCACTAATTTGATGCGCTTGCATCGTATACTCCTCTTTATTCGCTAAAGTTGCGGTTATTTCCTGAGTTGTCAGTAAACGAAGCATCATAATCTCGCTATTCACTAAAATACTATTTTGTCGTAGGATTTGTACTAATTTTCTGTAATATTCAAACTGTTTCTCGGTTCTTGGCCATAAATCAAATTGAATCTTTTCGGCACCTTGAGAAATCCTTAAAAATATCATGAGCTTTACACAAAGGGTCATTAGTCCGTCACCCGCTAAACTACCCTTTGCAATTTCTTCTTTGATAATCCTTGAAAGATCACCGAATAATATCTCATATTCTCCCGTTGGCATATTCGTTATACCCCCAGTTCCTGTTATAATTGAAGAAGACATGCCTGTATATGATTCAACGAGTGGGATAAGAAGCGGAGGCAATTGTAGTTCGGATTCTTTGGTAACTGCCTTAAGTAAAGAGAATACCTCATTTATTGAAGCGATATTTGTTCCTTTTCCCGTTCCTGGGGCGCCCGCAGTGACAGAAAAGGTAATATGGTGATTATTATCTCCTCTTGCAAGGATATTCTGCATAATTAATTCATCTAATGCAAAGACAACACTCATTGATTGTTCCTCAAACCATTCACTCTTATTGTCTTCAGGTACATTTATAACAAGATAACTCACTATTCTGGCAATCGATTGGCTTGTAGACAATGAGTCCTTGCCTTTAAGATTCATTATTAATTGTGAGAGTGCTTCCATGTATGATTGTAGGATTTAATGAAGGAAAACGCAATTTCAGGATACCAGAGCTACATAATACAAACACCTACCAACTTAAGCTGCGTTTAGTCACATTTTTAACCCCATCTATAACAGCCATAGTTGTTTTTAGTGGTGACTCCCTATAATCAAATTCTTTATCTAGGCTCCTCAATCTCATAATAGCTCTTAATCGAAATCTGAAAACCATCGACATCTTTAACTCAAATATATCACCTGTAATAACTCCTTTCCCATTTGGTTTTATATCAGGATGTTGAATCATAAGATACTCAGCAAGGAAGTATGCTGATCTTCCATTACCATCTGGCCAAGCGTGTAAGTTAATATAATCGATAATAATATTGGTTACCTTATCGATATATTTCCCCTTGGAGAGTGTTTTTGCTTCTCTTTTAATACTATTCATCTTAGCGACTATCTCTTCTAACTCTCTTTCTACCGATCCACTGTTACTTGTTCTTTTACCTCTAAAACTCACTTCTACTTGAAGTACATCTCTTAATTGCCGAAAACTATTTGGAATAAGTCTATGCATTAGCTTCGAATAGAAAAGTCTTATGACCTCAATACTAATATCAGTGTCTTTATCGATTCTTTGAATATATTCGAATAAATCTATACGATTTTCCCTTTTAATTTTCTTAATTATAGAAGGTACTTTACCTGTTAAAATACTATATACATCTTCTAGTGAAGTAGAGACACTTGAAATAGGCCTTTTATCAGCAACTGCCATTCTCATAAAATTAAACAGTATCCCTGCGTGTAGTTGGTTATTTGCATCAATAAATTTATCTATTCCGCCAAGCGAATATATTAATTTACCTGCCCTTTCTTCTAATACCCAACGATACATTCTAAGCAATGGTTCTGCTCTTTCTTCTAAGAGCATTGGTGACTGAAAGTAAAGTGTTACCATCAATTCGATCGCTTTCTGAGGGCTGTTTTTTTCGAGATAATCAATAATTCTACTAAGAAGTGGGTATTCTCCTTTTTTTTCTGAAACAAGTAATTTCCGCTCAACATCGAAAAAAGTTGAATAATAAGTCGTTAAGTTTTCTTTAAGTTGGGCTATTGCATCTCCAAATTCAGTCCGTGGTGTCGCTTTCATCGCAACAATCATGGCTGCTTCGTTTGCTTGGTAAACTTTTTTGAACCTATCTTTACCTTCCTCTATCCCCGGGAGATCTACTATCAATAACATTACTATGTCTGTAAAAGGAGTTGGTATCATTAGATTACCCTCTGATGCACGGCAAAACATTCCTGTTTTTTCATCGCCTACTACAAAACAATACTCTAATCCAGCTTCTTTTTTTCTTTCCTGTAACTTAACAAATCGTGTGTGAAAAGGCTCTGTTTCTTTACTTTCTGATTTTTTTGGACTAACGATGTCTCCGTATTCTATGTTCTTTTCAAACATAGTCACCCTGCCTACAGCTGATAGTAACCCATTGTAAGCATTTGTCGATAATTCCTTTATCTCAACTAGCTCTTTGTATTCTAACAAGGGCTGTTCTTTTTTATCATCCTTGATATATCCTAGTATTTCTCTTACGTCACTAATATATTTAGGTATCCAGTCAGTTTCCCTTGCGTACCCTATTAGATCTAGTTGTACTTCCCCTTCTACTTCAATAACAGCCATCTTACAAAATTTTTAATTATATAAGTTCCTTTCAAATCCTAGCATGTTTGTTATCAGATTGATAACTGGTCTAGTCGTAGCATTGTTGCAAAAAACATGATAAATAGGAATACGGCGCTATATATGCTATAATTCAATATTTATCTTTCAATATCTCTCCAGAAAATGTATTTTAGCTAAGAGGTGTTGAATGAAAATGTGCGAATGTATCGTACTATTTTAATTCACTCCTTTTAACATGAATACATACGGTAATAATGCTTCTGACAGAGGCAATCAATTTAGACAGGGCGGAATGTCAACATTTAACCGAGGCTCTGGTTCATCATTTGGTGGTGGACGACGATCGGGTGGTTTTGGTGGCGGTGGACGTAGATTTGGCGGAGGCTCAGGCGGTGGAAACCGTGGTGGCGGACGACGATTCTCTCCTTCGGTAGATATCTCTCAATTTGTGAGACGATCACAAGAAGAAAGCCAAGGTCCGAAGGTTGTGCACGAAATCAAGCATAAATTATTTAGCGAGTTTCCAATTTCCGCAGAACTTCTTCGAAATATCGAAGCAAAAGGATTTACCGGACCAACCCCTATTCAAGACCAAAGTATTCCCTTAATGCTTGAAGGAAAAGATGTTATCGGTCTTGCAAATACAGGGACTGGTAAAACTGCAGCATTTCTTATTCCGCTTATTGAAAAACTGACAAAAGATCGCACACAACATATTTTAGTTATTGTTCCTGTTCGAGAACTTGCAGATCAGATTTACGACGAATGGTTATCACTGACAAAGAACATGCGCTTATACGCAGCTCTATGTATTGGTGGTGCATCTATTGGACGACAAATGTCTGACTTACGACAAAATCCACATATTATCATTGGTACACCTGGTCGATTAAAAGATCTTTATGAAAGACGCGTTCTTCCATTAGAAAAGTGTGGGAATGTCGTCTTAGATGAAGTGGACCGTATGTTTGATATGGGTTTCAGTGAAGATATTAGATATTTGCTTTCTAAACTTCCCGTAGAAAGACAATCACTCTTCTTTTCGGCAACAATGCCTCCTGAAATTAAGAGACTTGCAGAAACATTCTTAAAATCTCCTACCACTATTTCGGTTAAAACCCAAGATAGTGCAGAAAATGTTGATCAACAGCTTGTTCGAGCAACCGCATACGAAAAATTTGATAAACTTAAGGAAATGTTAAATTCAGAAGGCTTTAATAAGGTTCTTATTTTTACAAAAACAAAGCATGGAACCGAGCATCTTAAAGATCAATTAGTAGCAGTGGGTATTCGTGCAGAATCTATTCACGGAGATAAGACTCAAGGACGAAGACAGCAAGCATTAAACGCATTCAAACAAGATAAGGTGCAAGCACTTATTGCTACTGATGTTGCAGCAAGAGGTCTAGACATTAAGAATGTCTCACATGTCATCAACTTTGATAAGCCATCCACCTACGAAGATTATATCCATAGAATCGGACGAACCGGTCGTGGAGATAAGAAGGGAACGGCAATTACGTTTGTATAGGAAGGTGTTAATTCTAATTAATCATCGTAGCTGATGATTAATGGATCAAGAAAAGATCTATAGGTGTTTTCAACTTTTGATGTATTAATAGCGTCATCAAAGGTCTTTCCGAAGGCCCCAAAGATGAAACATAAATTGGGGTAATCTCTTGTAGCACTAGAACTTCCCATTACTCTTCTTCCAACTGAGAGAAGAGTGCCTAATTCTGCAAGAAATAGATTTTTACGTGATACCTCTCCTTGGTTTTTAATATCCTCATCTTTATTCAATCTTCTTCTTCTATATCCAAGGTTTGAAGAAAGATGGAATGCATTACGAATCCGCTGTTGAGGAGATTTTTTATCTGATACAGAAATACCGTATTCTTGTAGTAACTGATTCTCTCTCTGGGTTAAGTCTGGTATTTTTCTTAAAACAGTATGAAAGAAATTAGTAAATTCATAAGGGGACATGTCCTTTGTTATTAGGTTTTCAAAAATATTACCATATCGTCCCCTAATTTCATCTTGAAACGAGGCAATTACTATTTTCATGATTGGGTTAAAAGAAACATCTCTTACTTCTCCATTGTGCCATATTCCTAACCATGCATGTTCTCTAATTCTATTCTTTCTTGTAGTGATAACATTATCATTATAATAAGTAGGAATGCTTCTATTGTTTAATGCCAGTTGAAACTCAGTATCCTCAGAACCTTCTCCTTTAATATGTATGTTCCACCCACCAGAAGATTTAAAAGCCTGCCTATTAAAAACCATTGTTTCTACAAAAGGAGTATAGTTATATATACCTTTAGGCACAGACTTGTGCCCTGGCATCAGATTACTAAACATAATAATAATCCTCCGAGAACGTTTAGAAAGATTAGAAAGATTAGAAAGATTATCTTTAATTTCTAAAGCTACTAAACTTAAATCTCTAAACAAAAAATATGCATTTACTGCTATCGTTCGTAAAGCAGCTTCTCTTCTACCCACTGTATGATCAGAATTTTGAAGCTCAACGTCTAACGGAGATACTATTCTTAAAGGGGAAAGGTAACACCGAGCATTTGCATTTTTTTCTAACATATTAAAATTCTCTGCCTGAACTATGAAGTATTTTTTTGACATAGTAATATCTGCATCAGAAACAATATGCACCTTCTCTTTAAGATTTGCAGATTGCCGAAATCTCTCTTCTGCGGCTCGCGATAATAATTCACGGCGGGACGCTTGATTTTGCTCAAATGAAATTTCATCATGAACATTCTTTCTTGCAATATACATACCATCAGTACAGTCTGCTACATGAAATTGCATACCTTTTACTCTTAATTCTTTAGCCCTGGTAATAAGAAGGATATAAAATTTCGTAGTCACTTCCTGAGAGTCTTCTCCGTTATTTGGCAACCAATCAAATTCTCTAACGCACTCTTCGGGGGTTTTTATATCCCCATTAATAGCTGCCATAAGCTTTAGTGCGTTTTTATTTGCCTTAGTTCCCGTATTATAGTAACCATTTGTATCCTCATATTGTACTTCTTCTCTATTATTAATATTTACTAAAAATTCTATTTCAGAAGCTCCTCCTCCTAGTACTGAGCCTCCTGCTTTATCAAATTCATTGGCAGCATTAACTACTGACATTAGATATTCAGCAAGGTTACCACGGGGGTTTTCCTTGAATGGCCTAATAGGAATCTCATTGTATACAATTACCTGTACAGCGAAACGTAATTTACCAGAAGGTTTTTCCCACTCCTTGGTTTTCTCACCTACTACATAATCTGCTGTCCATTCTTTTAATTTCTTTTTTGTTTCAGTTTCTGGAAATTCTAAGCCTAATCGTTTCTCTATTAAATTAAGAGCGTGTCCCCCCTCGTTTCTAGCTACGGGATTATCGTCAAGTACCAATATAAGCAATAGATTATCTAGTATCTTCTTTCTAACATATAAAGAAGGATCTCGACGCATATCTTCCACCTGAGCATTGTAAACTAAACTCAATTCATTAAGTGAGGGAAAAAGGAAATCCGCCAAATTAAATAAAAGTCCATCCGCCTTCCGAAGCTCTGTAAATATCCTCTGAGGTATGGGATCTGCTCCACGTACTTTTACATAGTGATCACTACTATGCCTAATATCATTAACGTAATTCATGAATTCTGTAGTATATATCCTTGGATCAGTTCCATACTCAGGACCAAGGTTACCTTGTTCATCATAGCCTAGATCACTCGACTTGAACAAAACAGAGCCCGCTGCTATTCCTAATCTTGCAGCAGTTATCCCTAATATCGCTCTATTCCTGAAGGGTTCGACTTTTATTCTTTCAGGATGAAAACATTCCTTAAAATCATTAATCCTATCAAATCCAGAGAGCTCTAATGGTTCAACTGCCCTGAGAATGACTGTGTTTGTAAGTGCTGTAATATTCTTCAGATGTTCTTTATGCTCTTCTTTAGATAGTCGTGTATTTTCTGGTCTTTTCTCAAATTCAGCATTTTTCCCCATACCACTGTTAAAGTAAATATTATAAACCCATTATAACCTATTTTCTTGATTACCTTTTACTGGTCGGCATGATGGGACTGAACTTGTGACCACAGACCCCCTTCTTCATTGATTCGGAATAGTCGGACTCGACCCCATATTCTTTTCTCTGACATAATCGGGATGGTGGGTTTCGAACCCACGGCCACACGTACCCGAAACGTGTATTCTACCAACTGAAATACATCCCGTGAAGTTTTTACATTATAAAGCACGTGTGACAAAAACTGGAAGCCTGAGAATTTCACAAATGATAACAAGAATAATAGAAATTCGGAACCAAGTAAAAAAATGAACAATTTCATATTTTCATGAGGGATACAACTAGAAGAAATGAAAACCTATTATCCTCTATAATATGGTACCTATTCTTGTTAACCAATGGTCTTCAAGAATTCCTTTAACCCTTCCCTCAAATCATCCCTCTTCATTGCATATGAAATAATGGTCTCCAAATAGCGTAATGGATCTCTGGTTGTCATCTAAGTACCATTTACATGATGAGCAAATACTTCTTTCGATTGGCAAAGCTTATCAATTGCATCTGCAAGCCAGAGTTCTCCATCTTTTCCGGTGCTTGTTGGAAGTAAATAGTCAAAGACTTCATAATCAAGAATATATCTCCCATATGTGGAAAATAAGCTTGGTGTATCCTCTGTTTTTGGCTTCTCAATAAGCCTATCCATGATCATTTTGCTTCATCTTTAAGGGAAACCATACCATATCTATTTGTCTCTTCAGGAGGAACAGTCTGTGCACCTACAACACCGCCAATCTTTGTGTTTAATTCTGCATCATTTCGTAAAAGTTCTTCAACTGCCCTATCGCCGACTTATCACCAAGCACAAGATCATCACCAAAAAGTACCGCAAAGGGGTAACCCTTTGTAAGGAATGGCTTTGCAGCAAGGATAGGAGTTCCGGTTCCGTAAGGCATATTTTTATGTTGCCTAACATATGCAATATCTGCTTTGTCAAAAACCTCGGAAAATCTGTCATATCTGTCCAGTTTTCCATTTTCTTTAAGGTAGTCTTCGAGTTTCTTATTATTATCAAAGTAATTTTCAATAGCACTGTTTCCATATCTGGTCACAATAATAATCTGCTCAATACCTGCCTCAATACACTCTTTAACTGTCTCGTGAATTATAGGGACATCTACTAAAGGAAGCATCTCTTTTGGGATATTCTTTGTAGCTGGCAAGAAACGAGTTCCGTACCCCGCTGCGGTAATAATGGCTTTGTAAACCTATTTTTCTTCTGCTGATTCGAGTCCAGTTGCACTAAATATACCGCAAGACCGTGTACGAATTTTACAGCTAATATGCTACAATTCACATGAGTAACTACGGAATGGATGTATGAAATTATTGATATTTTCTTTGGGTTCTGAATTTTGTTCTTTAATCATGCCTTCGTGAGAAGTAAAATTGTTTACTTCATCACTCGGTTCCATAATTCTCATTGAATGTATGAAGTGGGAATTATTCACGGGGCGCTTAGCTCAGTTGGTTAGAGCATTCGGTTTACATCCGAACGGTCATAGGTTCGAGTCCTATAGCGCCCATTCTCCTTTATTGAACCTTCCTTGAGAATAATTAGTTTAAAGAGATTTTTACTTTCTCTCTACAACACAGTCCCCTATTCCTTGCTGAGAAAGAATAAAAGATATTTTCGCTAGAAGCTCATTTGATTGACTTGTTATCGGACATCGGATTGATACTCCAATATTATCTTGATCAAATCTTTTTCCGGCTGATATAAATTTAATTTGCCAACCTTCACGAATCTGCCAAACCGATTCACCATCGTTATATATAGCATCAAAAGAGATACACGAATCTAATTGACATTCCACTGGATTGTTCTTTGTTTCTATATGAACTGTTTCGTTTAAACTTGTTAATACAACCTGTCCGACATAAAGAATGGCCGCGGCGATTGAAATAATGAAAAGGAATTCAAAAACACGAAAGATTGTTCTATTAGCTCTTCTTGAATCTTTTTGCTTTACTTCTCCCGGTGTGGAAATACTAATTTCCTCTTTCGCGACAATTTCTTTTTCTTCCATTAGGTATTCTACCAGTTATTGTTATGAATTCCTCATTCTTCTTATCATCAGATCATTTTTCCCGACTATTTCGAATCCAAATCTTTCATACAATGTAATGAGTTCCTCTCTACCTACTGATTTATCTTTAAATGGTCGTGCCCTAAGAAAGATATCCTCACTATTATTAAGAAGGACAGTATTAATCAAATATGATGCAATTCCCTTATTCCGATGGTTTGGCAGGACAAATACTCCATCAAAGAAAAGCTGATCTTTGGCTCTTTTTAAAACTGCATATCCAACATTTTCTCGAGATGAAATACTATTTATATCGTACCGTGTATTTGACGTCTTTCCTCTTTTTTCAATAAAAGCCGATAATCGATATCCTTCTGGTAATTCTAAAAATAATGGTAAAACAACCGAAATAGGAATCATCTGTATCTGATTTTTTTTTCGGGGAATAGGAGATTTTTCTTTTTTATCTTTTCTTCGTAACATATTGTAAGTGTAACATTATTAAACAGACTTTCTTCTCCATCGTGAATTAACATCTTTATCACTTAGCTTATTTATCTGTCCATCTTCCATTTCGTAAATTGCATCGAATTTATTCGGAAATATTACCTCTTCACCGATAAAGATAAGTGTCCGATTGCCAATAAAATCAACAATACTTGGAAATATTTCATTTACCGAGGCTCTATCAATGTAGGTAAATGGCTGGTCAAATATAAATATCCCTCTATTCCGATATAAAGCTCGCCCAATAGCAATTCGTTGCCAGTGGCCAGAAGAAATCTCTACACCACCATCAAAAAAACTTCCTACAGTAAAGTTATCATCATCCAGACCAACTTTTTTTGCCCAATCAAAGAGACCAGTAATCTTTAAAACCTGTTCATATAATCCTTTATCGAATGCCTTCTCGTGATCTCCCAAGATAATATTATCTTTAAGAGACATGTAGTACCTCCCAAAGTCTTCTGCTACAACAGAGAAACTATCTCGAATACTTCCGGGTCTAAGAGAATTTAAAGATGTTCCATCAACAAGGATATCTCCCTTTTGGATCTCATAAAGTTGAGCTAGGAATCTTACCATTGAGCTCTTTCCCGAACCATCTTTCCCTAAAATAAGGATATTATCTCCCGGGTTAATAATAAGGTTTGCATTCTTCAAAATGGTAATACCTGTATCAGGGTATGTAAACGTAAAATTCTTAAACTCTAATGCAGGCACTTCTTTTTTTAGAACTCTTTTGCCGGTAAGCGCGTCGGTAAAACTCTTTCTGTCAACAAATTCAAATTGTTTCTCTATAAAAACTAAGTCGTCTGATATTTGAATAAACATATTTTCTAGTGAGAATAATTGAGTATACAAAGAATCTACATATCCCAATGTATAACTAATTCGTCCAACAGGAGTTTTTTCAAGTAGTCCCTGGAATACCAGAACAGCTTGTACAAAGTACATCCCAAACCCATCAATAAGGCTCCAGAATGTTACGATTTTTTCCTGCCTTGTCTGAATATGTTCGTACCCTTTTGTAATACCATTTGCTATATGTAAAAACCGCTTCTCTAAGAATTGGTGAATTGTGTTGATTTTCTTCTCTGCAAAAATACGTGTATCTATGAGAATATTAAAGAAGTAACTTCTTTGTAGCAATAAGGGAGCGATATCATCCACAAACTTTTGGAACCTTTTACTATTTTTAAATATTGATCTAATTTCGGGCAACGGCAGAAGCAATATAATAACTGCTACCAATGGATTAAAAGTAAACACTGCATAAAATGCAACGATAATATTTAGAAGTAACTCACCAGCATCTCGGATTCTTTCATATAACGAACAGGCACGTGGATACCAGAAGTTTAATATTTTCTCTATTTCATCTTTTACATCTTCCGCATCTATCTCTTGTTGATTTAAATTACCAAACTTACGTATAATATCTTCTCGATTACCTGTCCAAACTTTATGCCGAATATTAATATATGCGTTATTAGTAATTAACCAAAGCGCTCTTTGAGTCATCCACAGCGTACAAAGAATAAAAATAATAATAATAGGATAAGGAATAGAAAAAAATGCAAATATTACATTACGAGGGGTATTATAATACTCAACAACACTGTCGATAAAAAGACCACCAGCAAATATAGTTCCCGCATTAAGTGGTGCACGAATATACGAAAAAACAATTCCTACCCAAAAAGCTCGAGGATTAAAACTTGAAAAATATTTTATATAGCGAATGAATATCCAGACTTTTCCAAAAATTCGGCCAGTAAATGGTTTCTCGCGTTCATGTTCAATAACAGTAGCAGGGGCGTGCATAAGTCATTATGAGTGATTTACTTTATTAAATCAATTAAATTACTTCTAATATCTCTTCTAATTCTTGGGGTGAAGGGTATTTTCTCTGAGAATACTGAAGAAAAGTTTCATCTTCAAAACTTACAAAAAGTGGATGTAGACTAACTTTGTCAGGGATCTTAGACCAAGTTATTGTTGAGAAACCTGAAGCTAGATCATAAATATCTAGTTCATTGGATCCCCCGCTATATTTTTGCCTAATAACATAGGGAAGTTCTCTAAGTACACCTATTGTTTCCCTTCCTAGTATCTCTTTAGCACTAGGAATATATTTCTCAATGATGACTATCGGCGGTACTCTACTACCCAAATAGCTAATCGTATTATTAATAATGTTATATGCGCCTAATGTACATCCCGCAAGCGATATTATAATCTTATGGGGATTAATTCCGCCAAGATTATCCCGTAACATCATAATCTTATCACTCACCTGCAAACCGGAATATGCACAATCATCAATAAGAATGACCGATGTTTCTTTTGAGATTATAAGTGCATCATCTCTCGTTTTTATTATGCAAAAATGCTTCCCTGCCTTTCTTGCGTAGAATTGGACCATCCACGCCATCAATACATCTGAACTATAAAAAGATTCGTGAGTATTATTAACATGATAACCCCATCCCTTTCCGATACCCGATAGAAAGACAGCAATATTTGTTGAATCTGCTTGTGCAACAGTCTCACGGGCCGTTCTTACCATATCTGAAAATAAAACGACACGATGTACTGCTTCCATCCCTTTCTTAAAAATATCTACGGTATAGTCTTCGGGAATACTTCGAGTAGTCTTGAGGTCTTCAATGATGGGCCTAGCTGCCCTTAAAAGACTCTCTATGTATCTCAACTGATCGTTACGTAAAGACCTAGCATCAAATACCCCGGTGGGAACTTTTTTCTCAGAAAGCCAGGGCTCGTTAGCTAAGAGAGCTACATGTTCTATGTTTTCTATTTTCTCCATAAGGAAAAGATTGTAACATTACTATAGGGTTATAGGAAATAAAGAGGCGGTTAACATTTCTTAAGTGAATCTTCGTCTGAATGATGTATCTATAAACTTTGACATTTCGAAACTCGGTCACATCACAATGCAGAAGACACTACGATCTTTTCTAATAGTATTGCTTCCTACACCTCCCTGCATCAAACAATAAATTGTTATTGTCTTCCTTGGGTTTCTTGTTCCGACTTTTCTCTCTTTGTATAAAGGAATTAGTTTAATTTACTTTATACAATTGGACCTGACGGGACTCGAACCCGTGACCTTTCGCATGCCATGCGAACGTTCTAACCAAACTGAACTACAGGCCCATGTGAATGATTCCCATTTCATACATTCAATGAGAATTATGGAACCGCGTAATAATATGAATTTTACCTTTTTATACAGCTTATGAGAAGTCTAATATTCAATCTTAACAAGTATGAGAGTTTTTCTTTTTGGTCAAAGAAAGAAAAAGCTACAGGAGAATACTGAAGGAATATTAGATCTAGATAGCTTAACCTTAATGTCTGCAACAGAAATAGAATTAGAGGCAGCCTTAGAAGCCATTACAGATGAAATAGCAAGAAGAGAACCGGCTTCTCCTGTAGCAACTACAGATACTGGTTCCATTGTCTTACTCTCTTCCTGTGTCCAATACGGATCAATAGTCGTCGTTAGTATCTGTTTCTTGCCTTTAATTTCACTATAGCTAATGAGAATAGGAAAAGTATGAATAATTGCATAGTCTCTATAGCTATGTCCGGTTGAAACCTCATATCGAGGCCTACCCTAGCCCCTATTGTAATTAACCGATGAGTTTGTGCAATGTCTGGATTGTACTTTTTTACTAAGATCTCAAATACCTCTATAAAACCGGCATTATAGACTCCGCAATTAGTTTGTGGAGAAATATTAGATGCTACATCTCTACGAAGATAATAGGATTTCCCTTTATTTCAGTGAGACATAAATCTAATATTAGTTCTCTATCTTCTTTTTCTGGATTCTGTAATTGTAAAAAACTAACTTCAGACAATCTTTTATCACATATGTTTTTGAATATTTCTCGGTAAAGCACTCCTATTATTCCCTTGATGGGCTTCTATAGTATTTACCGTAGCAATAGTTACTTGTTCACGTTGTTCTATATGAAGTTTTGCCCTTTCAATAATCCTCTCATTATTTCCTAAATCTCTTTCCCTTCCCATATCCTGACTCCTGTATTTGCTTAGATTTCGACAAAACTGCAATCTCTCTGCGCACCGTTCGATAAGGAATACCCGATAATTCTGAAACTTGGAGCTGTGTATATTCAATATTCTTTTTCATAATTGCAAGAATCTGCTGGGAACGTGATTGTTTGATATTTTTAAGTTTCAACCTTCTTTTCAAGGTCTTCACTTTTTTAGGAACCAATACCTTACTTACTCCTTTTACAACTTCTTTTTTAACATTTCCTATCACCTTTTCTGTAATTTCAGCAATTTCTTCCGAAACTTCCTCTGTTACCTTGCGTAGTTCATTTCCGAAGGCTTTTGCCTTTTTTTGAATCTTCTTATCTTTAACTGCTTCTTCAGCTATCTCAAATACTCGGGTATATTTCTTTAGCGCAATAACAGCAATTGCAGCTCCTATGCCCAAACCTAGTAATATAAGTGCGCTATTTCTTTTTCCCATTATTATAAAAGCCAACCTTATCTTTAACCAAAGCAATTTTTACTGACGACACTTCTCTCGCCTTCATTGTTCCATTATCAATGATTCTATCTAACTCGGCAAGATCTGAAAGATACTCTTTTATTTTTTTTTGTAACGGTTCTACGTACGAAATAATACTTTCAGATAGTTCTAACTTAAAATCACCATATCCTTTTCCTTGAAACCTTTGTACTACATCAATTGGCTTCAGCGTATTGATAGCTGCGAACAAAGTAACAAGGTTAGAGATACCCGGACGATTGATAATATCATATCCTATTGTTCCTTCACTATCGGTCATTGCACGTTTTATCTTTGTTTGTATACCCTGTGGGGTATCCATTAAGTCTATCTTTCCATTAGGATTTACATCCGACTTACTCATCTTTTTAGATGGATCTTGTAAGTCCATTATTTTTGTTGTTACTTCATTTGAGGTAAATTTTGGAATTTTAAAAGTCTCTCCATAAATTGAGTTAAATTTCTGACCAATATCTGCGGTTATTTCTACATGTTGTTTTTGATCCGCTCCTACTGGAACTTTATCTGCATCATAAAGGAGAATATCTGCAGCCATAAGCATTGGATAGCTCATCAATCCCATTGAAACTACTGATTGATAGTCTTCTTGTTTTTGTCTTTTATCCTTAAATTGTGTCATTCTTTCCATCCATCCAACAGGGGTGATGCAGTTAAAAATCCATGAAAGGTATGTGTGATCTGGATTAGCAGATTGAACAAATACAGTATGCTTATTTGGATTGATTCCTGCCGCGAGGTAAATTGCCAGAATTTCGTAAATCTTTTGTCTTAATATCTTTGGGTCTTGAGGAACAGTAATTGCATGCTGATCAACAATACCAAAAAAAGCTATAGTATTAGGGTTTTCTTGTAATTCGTGTACCCATTGTGAAATACTACCTAAATAGTTTCCAATATGAAGATTTCCGGTTGGTTGCACACAAGATAATATACGCATACCTATTATAACAAAGATGCTAGAATGATAAATGAGAGAAAGAGAATTCGAAATTGCTAGAATAAGAGTTAGCAAAAAGAATTCGCCAAGGGGGAAATACGAACAAAAGAAGGATTGACTTTTGACAATATTTATTGTTACGGGCGTTATAGATTAAGGAAGACTTTAGAACTACCATTTCCAGAAGGTATACCAAAGTTTATATCTTTAAGTGATCTTTCTAAGAATAGTAAGAGTACCCGTAATCTTGGTGGAATGTTTTATTCTCCATACGAAAAGCAACCCCGTGCGCTCCGGCCAAGTATTAATAAAGATATAAAACTAGAAGCGCAGGTCGATGATATGACATGGATTGGCAGGAAGGGTAAGGAAAAACAAAGAATGTATCTCAGAGTTACGAGCAATGATGCTGTGGAAGAAGATTTCAATACAGTTGCAGAGTAAACTGAGAATAAACAATACAATTCTCTGGTGCAAGAGGCATTTACATTAATAGGACCGGCATTCATTAGGACGATGGAACCATTCCTTAGAAAAAGAGATCTAAATTTTTATTTCCCGATGCTGGAAGAAGAACCCGAAGACTATCCATTTACAACAAAATCTATTCCTGATCAAACAAAAGGAATGCAATCTCGGATACGAATATTTGGTTTCTCACGCCCTGGATATAAACAAGTCATAGGAGAAGATATCTCTTATGGTAGTAGTATGGATACAAATAACACATCTTTCAATAAATATATTGGAGATGTGGCTACTTTAAGAACCGGGCATATAACTCTTATCGCAATAAATGCAGAAGGTATTAAAACAAGATTACATATGCAGAATGGAATAGAACCTACTGATTAAAAATAACTTACCTACAAGGTGGGTATCTTACTCAAGGAATGTTTCGGCTATAGAAGGTATAGTTAAATTTAGCATCAGTAAAGGAATCTCTAAAGACGACTGTCTTTTCGCTTTCTGTGGAGCTACTGACAAAAGTGACAAGATTATAAAACTTGTCGAAAAAGGTTTCGTAGATCTTCGCATTCCGTTACATAGAGATATATGGGACTCTCCCCTTTTAGCAACGTATATCGATGCACTTAATGGAAATGCAATTGCAAAGTTTATTCTTAGGGCAGAATACAATAGGTATGAACCTGTGAAAAGATTTCTGAGAAGACCTGTAAAAAGGCTGTATTCTTTCTTTCGCGAAGCAGAAAGTGATTTTATTGAATTTCAAACTAAGAGAAAAATTACAAATAGAAGAATAGCAATTCTATAAGAACAAGACTTACTTCGTTCTTTCTATATATCTAGATTCTTTCCTACTCCATATTCTACTTTCAATGGAACTGAAAGTTTGACTACGTTTTCCATAATATTTTCGATCTTTGGAATAACTTCATCGAGAAATTCCTTATTATCATCTGCCTCAAACACTAGTTCATCATGAATCTGAAGGACTAATCGTAGTTTTCCCGCTAAATGTTCTGGCAATAAACTTACCTGTCCAAGTGCCTTTCGCATAATATCATCTGAACCACCCTGAATTGGCATATTAATGGCTTCTCGTTGTGCTGCTTGTTTTCGAATTGCATTACCAACATTTAAACCAAATATAAAGCGTCTTCTTCCTAATAAAGACATAACGTAGCCATGTTTGATACCAAAATCAATTGTCTCATTTATGTATTCTTTCACTTTTGGAAAATTTTCGAAATATGCCTTTATAAATAAATCTGCTTCTCTAACTGATATTCCTAAAGATTTAGAAAGACCAAAAGCTGACATACCATATAAAAGACCAAAATTTACAGTTTTTGCGATTCTTCTCTGCTTATCATCAATTTTGTCATACTCTGCCGAGAAAATCTTTGCTGCTGTTGCTCTATGAATATCTCGACCTGCCATAAATGCTTCGGCCATTCCTGGATCACCTGAAATATGCGCCATCACTCGTAAATCTATCTGTGAATAGTCAAAAGAGATTAATACTTTGCCTTTCTCTGGCACAAAGAAAGTTCTTATGACTTTACCTTCATCTGTTTTGATGGGTAAATTTTGTAGATTTGGGCTATTAGATGAAAGTCTCCCACTACTAGTATACAAAGGATTGAACTGCGAATGAATCCTAAAATATTGCTCTTGTTTAACGGTAACAAATTGTAATTGTTGGTCAGACTTTTTTCCTGACACTCTCTCACCGCTTTCATATTCCAGAAAAGGAATAATATACGTACTCAGGAGTTTAGTAAGTTGTCGAAAACGTAATACCTTTTCTATAACTGGATGTGCGGCTTTTAGTTCTTGTAATACTTCATCATCGGTCGAGAAACCTGTCTTTGTCTTCTTAATAATGGGAAGACCTAATTGATTAAATAAAACATCAGCTAATTGCTTAGTCGAGCGAACATTAAATTCGTGTCCCACGTCATCAAAAATGCCTAATTCTAGATTTTTAATCTGTTCTGCAAGATCTGTGCTTGATGCGCGAACTAAATCGGTATTTATACCAATTCCTCTAATATGCATAAGTGCTACTCCAAATTGTAGGGGAAGGTCTACTTCTTTCTGAAAACGAAAAGGAATATTTCCATCTTTCCATAAATCGAAAACCCTCTCTAATGGCTTATATTCATCTACTTTATTTAGATCATCTTTAAGTTGTTTTAAAAATGCCAACCATAATTTTATTCGGTTACCGGTAGTATCAACTTCAAATACTTCTTTTGTATAATCATTCCGGCCAGCTGAGAGTAAGTATTCAACTGCTGGTAGATCAAAAATCTGACCCTGAGAAAGTAAGCTAACAAAGGCACTTCTAATATCAGGGGTAAGAATAGATTGATCGACTCCAACCGCACTGTCATTAAAATAAGTAAAGAAACCCGACATGATAAAAGTAAGACTATCTACACTTTTTGATTTTGGGATAAATATTCGTGATAATTCTTGCTTTTCTTTATCGTAATGAAAGTTAGTAATCATTCCTTGTCCTGCCTTATCATAGGTAAGCAGTATCTTTACCCTCTGTTCAAGACTAGAGCCAGCAATTTGGAATACTTCTTCGGAACTTACAGCTTTCTCTAATACTTCATAGGAGAGATCAAAAAAAGATAAGGTTTCCTCATCATTTTCTGGAATAACATCTTCCTTTTTTTCTAAAGACTCATCGCTTAAGTTTTCGACAACTTCACAGAATTTACGTAACTTTGGAACAAGGCTTCGAAACTGATATTCAGCAAAGATTCTCAAGGCAGAAGTTAAAGAAAAATCGTTTGTTCTTGCATCCTCGTTTTTAAATGTAACGGGAGCATCATAAGCTACAGTTGCAAGCTTTTTACTTAATACCGCAACCTCTTCTTCTGCAAGAAGCATTTCTGCTAACCTTTTAGACTTCTGTGCTACCTCATCAATATGGGCATATATATTTTCTAAAGTAGTATATCTCTCGATCAAGTCTCCTGCCGTTTTTTTCCCAACTCCTTTTACACCAGGGATATTATCTGAAGCGTCGCCCATCAATCCTTTTATATCGGGAACCTGTTCAGGAAAGACTCCATAGGTTTCTTTTACTTGATCTCTTCCATATTCTTGAAGATTCTTAAATGACCCTTTCGGTAAGATAACCCGTACTCTTTCGTCCACTAACTGAAATAAGTCACGGTCTCCGGTCAATACATAGGTAAAACTGATTGGTCCAAGCACTTCAGCAGAGACTCTTTTTGCAATTGTTGCAAGAATATCATCAGCCTCAAAGCCTTCTACTCGAAATACTGGAATATTCAAAGCCTCCAGGACTCTATCAACATATTCAAACTGGGAAATAAGATCCGAATCAGTTTTTGGACGGTGCGCCTTGTATCCTACATATTCCGTATGACGAAATGTTGGCTTACTGGTATCCATGGCGCAGAAGACAAATTGCGGTTTATACTTCAACAATGCATCTAAAAGCATAGCGGTAAACCCAAAAGCAGCATTTACTGGTTTGCCATCTGACGTCACCAATGTAAGTGGAAATGCATGATACGCTCGATGTAATAAAGAGTTAGCATCTATCGCCATCAATAGCCCGTTGTCTTTTGTTTTTGTCATTAATCGATTATACCGTTGTTTCTTCAGAAAGAATTTCTTCGCCATTCTTTGACGAGATCCATTCCATAACTGTACGAATACTTGGTTTGTCTTTTGTAGGAACAGGTTTCGTTCCAAACTGTACAACAAGTTGATCAAACTCAGTTTCCGACAATGCTTCTCGCTTTAAGAGTTCTTGAGCGACTTCCTCAAGTAACTTTTTCTCTCGAACAAGAATTTCTCTTGCTTTATCGTATTGTGTCGTTACCAACAACTTAACCTGAGTATCAATTTTATTAGCAGTATCATCACTGTAACTTGGTTTAAATGCAAAATAATCGTATTCTCGTTCGTCTTCGTATTGAATAAATCCAAGTTCTTTAGACATACCAAAACGTTTTACAACCATATTTGCAAGCTGGGTTGCTCTTTGAATATCGCTTGCTGCACCTGTAGTAATATTATTTTCTCCAAAGGTTAGTTCTTCAGCTATCCTTCCTGCAGCCAACATTGCAATATCATCAGTTAATGCACCCAGTGTTTCATTTGTTTTATCTACATCACCCATTGTATAGGTGACACCAAGAGATCGGCCTCGAGGAACAATAGAAATGGTTCTAATCTTTTCAGTGTTTTCCAGAAATGTTCCAACAATCGCGTGACCGGCTTCGTGATAAGCTGTATTCTTTAACTCTAATTCGGTCATCATCATACTTTCACGACGTGGTCCTAAGCTTACTTTCATAGCAGCTTCTCGAACATCTAATTTTGTCACTCTTTCGTGATTATTACGAACTGCTTGTATTGCTGCTTCATTCATAAGGTTTTCAAGTTGAGCACCAGAAAAACCGATAGTAAACTGTGCAATTTCTTTAAGATCTACCGAATCTTCAAGCTTTTTACCTCTTGCATGAATCTTGATAATTTCCTCTCTTTCCCCATTGTCTGGCAAACCGAGAGTTACTATTCTATCAAATCTACCTGGTCGCATAATTGCAGGATCAAGAACATCTGGCCGGTTTGTTGCGGCTATGATAATGACGGCTTCCCGTTTTTCGAAACCATCCATCTCAACAAGAATCTGGTTAAGGGTCTGTTCTGTATTTGAAGACTTCATATCTAATCCTCGACGTCTTGCGACGGCATCGATCTCATCGATAAAGATAATTGATGGTGAAAGGGCCTTTGCACGCTTAAAAAGATCTCGAACACGAGCCGCACCAGCACCAACAAGCATTTCTTCGAATTCTGGACCAGATGTATGGAAGAATGGAACCTTTGCTTCACCAGCAACTGCACGTGCAAGTAATGTTTTACCAGTTCCCGGCGCACCAACTAACAAAACTCCTCTTGGAATTCGAGCACCCATCTCAAAGAATGCTTTAGGATCCCGTAGGAAATCGACAACTTCCGAAATTTCTTTCTTCGCCTCTTTCGTTCCCGCAACATCTTTGAAGCTGATATTCGGTCGTTTTCCAATAATAACCCTTGCTGGACTTTTTCCAAATGACATTAATCCTCCACCACCGCCAGATTGTTTACGAAGGATAGAAACGAAGTTATAAATGCCCCATATTATTGCTCCAATAAAGAGAAGAGTTACAATATCCGAAAAACCTATAACTGGAGAAGCAGGCACATAAAACTTTGTTTTTGACTCAGAAAGAACTATACCATCTCTCTGTAAAAGCTCAAAAAATGATGTATTGCCATCGATTACTGAGTATTTCTTCTCATTATTTGTGCCTATAACTTCAACTGTATTGTTTTTTACCGTAACTTCCGAAATTGACCCATCTTTAATACTTTTAATGACTTCTTGAACTGGAATTTCATCACCCATCTGCATAACACTAAATGCGTTATATCCAATAAAAACCAGAATAACGACGATAATTCCAATAAAAATATTCCTGATAGTTTGGGGTGTTATTTCTCCTTCTACGATAACTGCTCTGTTTTGTTTCTGTTTTTTTGCCATGATTTAATGTTTTAGATTAGATTATAAAGGATAAATTGTTATCCTTTACTAGAAGGTTCCGATTTCCATCATTGAATTTATTCACTGTAGAAATCTTATAGTGAGGAGCAGGATCGAACTGCCGACCTTGGGGTTATGAATCCCATGCTCTAACCAACTGAGCTACCTCACCGTATACCTGAAATTATACCATGTGAGACTTTTACAAGATAAGATTAAGAGACAAAAGTCGGAACCAAGTATTAATATGAACAATTTTATATTAATACGCTGGAAGCATGAAGGAATAAGAACAGGTCAAGAGTAGCATTTCGGCTTTTACTTCAATATTTAAAATCTTATAAACGATCCCGCACGAGCATATTCACAGAAGTTGTATAACCCGCAAACACAGGACTAGTGAAGAAGATTTTAAATATTATAATTCGCCTATTCTCTCGTTATCTTGTTTGGGCCTTAATAGTTCAAAGTATTTCTCTGTAGTCGAAATTCTTTTATGTCCAACAATCTTTGCAACTGTTAATACATTTACTCCATTGGCTAAATGATGTGCAATAAAGGTGTTACGAATATCATTTACGGTTGCATTACGAATGCCCGCACGAGAAAAAGCTCTTTTGATTGCAGATCTCATATTTCTTATTGGAATACCATTACCACTTTTTGTGATGAATACATTTTTAACCGTAGAAAGAGCCTGTGGACGTGCTTTTAAATAGTCTTGAATTGCTTGATATCCTGTTTCATTTAATGGAACATTTCTCTTTTCGTGTGATCCAAAATGCTTAATCTGAACATACTTATGTCCCAACTGTGTTACTTTAATGTCTTCAGTTTCTAGACGCTGTAATTCACCTATTCTTAATCCGGTCTGCAATAAGATTTCAACCATAGTATATAACCGAATATCAGTACGGCTGGCATCTCTCAATGCTCTGTATTCTATTCTGTTTAATATCCTTGGAAGCTTTGCTTCAATTTTAGGGTGAGTCAATTTCAATGAAGGATCTTTTGTCTCAGAAATAACATTAATTTCTTTTAAGAATCTGAAAAAAGTTCTAATACTATTAATCTTCCTCGAAATTGTTTTAAGATTAAATCCTTTTTCAACTTGAAGATACTCTAAGAATGGTTTTAAATCTTCGGTTGTAATATCTTCAACGGTGTTAATACCGTGTCCTATGAGAAAATCTTGTAACTGCTCGATATCTTTACGATAAGCCACAAGTGTTGACTCCGACTTTCCTGAATTTCTTAGGTAATCTATAAATTTTTGTACGAGTTCCTTTACAAGCGCCATTTTGTCCTTCATCTTTAAGTAAACGGGGCTTTGTCTTGCGACATATCAATAAAACCTATAGGAATTATATCAAGGATACTTTATTACTTCAATGTATAAGGTACTAGTACATAGCTATTGGCACTAATCAATCAAGTCAAGATTTTGACCATATGTGGTTTATATGACTCCTTTTAATTACTATATCCCCCCATTATATTGCTTGCTATAATAGTTTATGAAAGTAAGTCCACTCACTTTGATAATTTTGCTCTGTTGTCTTGTTATTTCAGTAAATGCTATTCGTAGTATCACGGAATCCTATAATGTTGGTATAGTTTACGATGCTAAAAAGATACAATTACAGAGCCAGTACTTGAATCTTATTCAAAAGAAGAATGAGCTTGACTATATAAACACACCTTTCTTTGCCGAAAAACAGTTAAGAGAAAGCCTCAATTACTATAAACCTGGCGAACGACTTATCGTCTTTACCGACAAACCAGAATCGTTAATTATTTCTCCAGAAATAAACACAAAAAAAGACATAGCAAGGATATGGCTCGATGTTTTATTAAATGGAATACAAAGCCCACGACTTTAGTATCAATAATTCCAAATACAGTTTGGAGCAATATAAATAAACAATTTAAAAAGATCTATTCTTGTTTCTCGTAGTGAACCAGTGAATACACTTCCTCGTTTGTTAATTTTCTAAATTTGCCGGAAGGCAAATTACCAAGTTCTATTGGGCCAATTGCTAAACGAACCAAACGTAACACTGGTATATTAAATACATCGAATAAGATACGGATTTCTCTTTTTTTACCTTCAGTGAGAACTACTTCGTATTCGTATCTTTTAGATCGAATATTTTTAATGCTTTTTACTTTATACAGTTCGCCATCAAGCTTAATACCTTCTTCCATTTTACGCATTTCAGAAGTTGAAAGGTATCTATCGACACTGACATAATATTTCTTCTCCATTTGAAAAGATGGATGTGTAATTGTATTGACTAAATCGCCATCATTTGTAAGAACCATGAGTCCTTCAGAATTCTTATCCAATCGGCCAGCAATAAAAAGATTATTACCTTGAGGTATAAGATCTCCAACAACTCTTCGCGCAAACCTATCTTCTCTTGTAGACGTATACCCCACGGGCTTATGGAGAACATAATACACTTTTAGAATATTAACATCAGGGATACTCAATAATTGCCCTCTGACGACGATTTTATCGATATCGCGATCTGCTTTATCTCCTATCTTCGCCGATACTCCATTCACCGTAACGACACCTTGGATAATAACATCCTCCGCGGCACGGCGAGACATGCCAAGGGCATCACGGATGATTTTCTGTATTCTTTCTTGCATATTTTCTTGACTAAAAGAATAGAGAACCGTATTCTTTCTATAATATATTTATAAGAGAATTTTACACTATTTACTCACAATGAACAGCGAACAATCTGAACAAGGAACACCAACTTCGATAAAAAGATTTGATAAAGAAATATTCACCCGAGTAAAAGATCATGGAAAAAGGCTTTATACTTTTATAAAAAGAATTATATTACCAGACCGTGAGTTCCTTCACTATGAGGCTTTATATGACAATACTGCACCCCTGGAAAAAAAGAAAATACCCACAGAAGTATCAATAAAATATCTTGAAGAACAAGCAGGCCTTTACCATTTACGATCGATAAATATTCAAAAAGAGATTATTCAAGAGACTATTTTACCTACAGATAGTAAATTCAATAGATTACTCACGCAGAAAATTTCGCTATTAGAAGGAGTACCTCAAAGAGAACTTATTAGGGAAATCTTTAACGTAGCGTTTCAACAGACACAGCTCTTTCAATATCTCAGAGGAACCGGCACTGAAGCATATATACGTGAAGGTAAATTTTTAAGAACAATAGATGGCAGAAGAAGAATTGATTTTGTAAATGGGATAACATTACGTTATGGACAGGTATTACTCTCGCTACAAGGTCTCGGTGGTAATGCCGATTCACGGAGCAAAGAAATTAATATTACACAAAGAAGGCCTACTCCTGAATCAATCTTACGTGAACTCCTGGAAGGTCAAATACCCGACATAGTAACAGTATTTGCGCATGAGTATTTACATTCAATCCCCGGTGGTACGATGCCCGATACGGCTATATCTGAAGCCTTTGCTGTATCGGGTGAGCCAAATAGACCCTCAGAGATAGATATTGTTAATAGATATTTTGGCCCGCACCAATTTTTCGACAAAGATGGCTCTCCCCAGAATTATCCTGGCATGCGAAAGATTTCTCTAATGCAGGCAAGTTATCATATTGGAGATCTTCAATTAATGGGGTATTCTATGCCCATGATTGGGCAAATAATAAACGATCCCTTTATTCGAGTTAATCCATATTATCTTTCGATACCATTACTTACTGAATTTGTAGATAAAGTGAGGAGAGATCTTGGTTATTCAGAAGAGGATCTGGCAATACTTGCAAAAGAAAGAGATGCTCAACAATTAAGAGATATGGCCTATATAAGATACACAGCTAGTCGTTTGCTTTATAAAGCCATTAATAAAGCATCTTGATTTAAAAACGAAACAGTAATATCGCAAACTAACACACGGAATATACACCATTCCTATAACTATGGTATACTTCACTTACCGCGGGATGGAGCAAAGGCAGCTCGTCAGGCCCATAACCTGAAGGTTGTTGGTTCGAGTCCAACTCCCGCAATTAAGGTAGGTATGTACTTGAAAAGTGCGTAGCTACCTTAATTTTTTAGTATTTGGACGAGAACCTGAACTAAAATATGCTCTTCAGATCTCTATGCAGCAGCTATTCTTTCCCATAAAAAAGGCAAGTTACTCATGTGTCTATTTATATCATCATCAACTACATACTCAACATGCACTCTATCCAGGCCTTCCTGTCTTAAACACGTAATGAAAAATACAATACCGTTACGTATAATAGAAAGACTCTCTGCTCTCTTTCTTACCTCATCAATCTCCCCAAAGATAGTTTTTGCTATTGATTCTTTTGCTTCTAATCCATCGTAATGAATAAAGAATACTGCGCTTCTTGGATCGTCATTTTCCTCAATAGCAAAAGTAATGCGAATAGCAGATCCTTTATTCCTGAGACTATTTTCTTCTTCATCTTCAACCATAATAGAGTATGTACCAATTACTATTACTTCCCCCTTATTAACTCTTTCAACTTCTGCAGTATCAGCCATTTCAAATATAAATAATTTAATTCTTTTCTTATAATTGTCTATTTTATCTTATTTCTGTGCATGGTATAACTGATTACCTCTATCTAAATTAATATCAGTACAGAATGCAAGGATTCCACGGAAATATTGAAGAACTAACTCTCCAGAATACTAACTTTCGCAAGGTAATCTTTACCGGACAATTCAGTCAATTAGTGCTTATGTGCCTTAAACCAGGAGAATCAATCGGAGATGAGGTTCATGATAATATAGACCAATTCTTTCGCATCGAAGAAGGAGAAGGAAAGATTATTATTGATGGAGAGGAATCTTCCCTCCTTGATGGTAGCGCTGCAATTGTACCTGCAGGTGCTCGACATAATGTCATCAACACAGGAAATATAGACTTAAAGATCTATACGATTTATAGTCCACCAAATCATCCTATTGGCACTATTCATGTGACAAAGGAAGAAGCTGAGACAGCAGAGAAAGAAGGAGAACACTCGGCATAGTACTTAAAATTTTATGTTTTAGTTAGAATTTACTCCTCTATAATGATATAACTAATTATGGAAACTGAAAAAAATGCTACTCTTTCGGGATTACCATACAGATCTGCAACTCCAGATTTTCTCGGGAATACCATTGGAAATGTGCTGCGAGCAGGGTATGAGTTTATTCGTGGAGATTTTGGAAATGGTGCACGAAGAATTCTAGACGCCACGGTGTCTAGTGGTCTTCTTGTGCTTTCCACCGGAAGAGATTTATTTCATGCAGGGCAACGCATAATTGAAAAGAGTTTTCCTCACTTAAAAAGAGGTGCTCACCGTATTCTTACCGTTCTTGCAAATTTTACAAAAGAATAGAAACCCCCAGAAAAATAATCTGTATAGGAAAGACTATCTTTCCTTATCTTTATCTTTGCCACGAAGATTTAGCACAACAAAAGTACCAATTGAAAGTGCCATTCCCGCAATTGCAATACCCACCGAAACAAGCGGTTTAAGTCTTGTATTGTCCCTTACTTTATAAAGTTTCTCGAGACGGTCTTCTTCGATAGTAATTCCTTGTTCGATATATCCCCTAATGCCGGCGGAACTCTGCAACATTTCATCGAACATTTTTTGGTATGCTCTTAATCCACCCCACACTCCTTTTTTATCAAATTGAGTCAATGAAGATAGATCTGGTGAATAAATCGTTCGTATTTTTAATTTTTTCTTTACATAGTTTAAATTAAGAATAGCTTCTAATCCGTAACGTTCTTTTCCCGAAAATTTTATCTTTATGAAATCTGTTTTCCAAAATGCTCTTTCTCCACCAAATATTCTGCCTCCAAACGAGTGAAACCAGCCAATAGCTGCTTTTCTATCACTTCCTCTATCTAACATCGTCATTGCGTAGTCACCTTTTACAACATAGTAAATGAGACGGATAAGATGATCATGCGTGAGTGATAAAAGATCTGCATCTAACAGTACTATTAAATCACCAGTTGCAGCATTAACTCCAGTTAAGACAGCTGCGGTTTTACCTGAGTTCTCTATATGGTTAAGTAGCTTAATTTTAGGATTTTGCTGGGCAAGGTGAGCAATCACTTCTAGTGTATTATCCGTAGAACCGTCATTTATCATAAGGACTTCATTGTAATAAGGGAAATTCTTTAAAACTTCCGCCAACCTTGCAATAGTTTGACCTTCATTCCATGCAGGAACAACAATAGAGATACCTATCTTTTTTGTTTTCAGAAGTATTTCAAGTTCTTTCGCTAATTCTGGTACTTTATCTTGATCGTGGAGCAGAAAGGTTGGCATTAATGTCATATTTGTCCTGTGAGTTAATTACAAAATGGTAACGGAAGCAAGAAGGAAAGTCTATAGCAACAAAAATAGGAACAGAGAAGAAGAATATTGGTACAGTTCATATTTAATACCGGAAAGACCGATGAAGTATTTGTATACAAAAATACTTACAGGCGTTACAACAAAGAGAGACGCTGAAAATCTGAGTCATTAACTGAGTAGATAAAGAGTTGTCCAACACTACTCTCAATCTTATTGAAATCTGAGTGTGGACGTTTCTCAAAGAAAATTCTTAATGCTCTCATTGAATTACCATGAGCACAAATAGCAGCACTACAATCTTTCATTACAACTGTGTTTACTAAATCATTCAAAAATGGTGTTACTCTTTTTTCTACAGACCTCAAACTTTCTCCACCGGGTGGCGCAATCCAATAGCCACGATGAATTTTCTTAAAAATAAGCATTGATAACCTCGCCAAGGTTTCTTTATTGCGACCCTGAAAATATCCATATGACCTTTCGATGATCCGTGGATCTATACAGATCTTTGTTTTTCTATGCGCTTTGAGTACTATCTCTATTGTTTGGCGAGCACGGACTAAAGGAGATGAAAAAGATATACCAATATCTTCAGATGCTAAAAGGTCTAATAAATCTTCTGATTGACGTATCCCTTCTTCTGTTAACACCACATCTCGTGTACCTGAAAAGATACGACCTTTATTATCTAACGTTTCAGCATGCCTAAAAAGGAATATTTTTGGCATAAAAACTACTTCCTTGAGCGATAATACAGAAAAAAGCCAGAGGTAATTGCTACCATAATAAGAATTGAAATAATGTCAGTATATGGCATTATTATTATTTGAGGAAAGTAGAAATCAATATCAAGTATATTGAAATAGTTAAGAATCTTAAGATCTTGTGTCTGGAATGCATAGACAAAGAGAATCACCATATGTATAGATGCTGATAGGAGCATTAAACTGGCTAGAGATTTGAGAATATCCCAAAGTGTAGCTTTATTCATGTTAACCAGTATCTCTATTGTTGTGGGTTCTGGTTACTCTGTAATTTTCTCAATTCTGCAAGAATTGAATCAATTTCTGTAGAGGAGCTTCCTGCTTGTGCTTGTTGTCCTTGTGGTACCTGATCCTGTGGTGCTTGCTGTTGTGGCATTGGTGGTAGTGATTGTTCAACTGGTGCAGCATTCATTGATTGCATTGGAGGTTCAGCTGGAAGGCTAAATCCACTTGATTGTTGAGTTGGAACACTTCTCATTGGTGGTTCGTATGAAGGCATTACAGGAGCCTGTGGTCTTTGCACTGGATCTGACTGTACATCTTGTCTTACTTGATTGAGCGATTCTCTGGCTGCTTCAAAGTCATTTTGCATATTTGGCATTGGGCTGTTTTCCACCGATGGTGCTTGTTGCACTTGCTGAGTATTTTGACGAATCTCAGGTTGTGATACTTCTTCAGGACCTTCATCTAAACCATATACTTTATCCATAACAGATTTTGTATGCTCGAGTGCTTTGTAAACATCCTTGTATTCTTGTAAATTCTCCAGTGACGTGTCTTCTGCATAGACCTTTAAATACTTTTGCATATTCGTAACCATAAGATACATAAGCTCTAAAACAGGTGAAAGCTTATCGAATTGCTGGTCATTATTATTTGTTGGATTCATTGAGGCCGTAAATGAACTTAAGTATACTTACTTTATAGTATACCTAGCAGAAATCGTCAATATTTATTCTCTGTCAACATTATACTTTGTGCTTTAGTTCAAAGTAGTTGGTTTCTTTATTACTTGGCCAACAAGATCTCGGACTCGCTCTATAAAGATATCTTTATTAAACAAAGCAATGCTTTGAGAGAGACTTTCTAAGCCAAACATTCCTTTATTAATCTTATTTTCGAAAGTAATAAATCCACCAATGAGTGAATCTACGGTTTGCTCGTCAAAGAAACAACCGTTTATATTTTCTTGGACTATTTCCTTACTCCCACCTTTCCTTAATGCTAATACTGGAAGGCCTGCAGCAATTGCTTCTACTGTCGCAATGCCAAAATCCTCATCTCCTGCAAATATATATCCTTTTGCTGTTTGGAGAATCTTCTTTTTTTCAGTATCTGTAACAAATCCTTTAAATTGAATGTTTTTTTGACCATTTGCAAGATTCTTGAGAAATTTAAGCTCTGGACCGTTGCCCATAACAACGAGTGCTTTCTGTAATTTTATAAAAGCTTTTACTATCAAATCAATATTTTTGTGCTTTACCAGCCGTGCATGAGTGACATAAATATCTTGTCTTAGTAATTCTTTTTTTGGTTTATAGAAATCTATATCGACAGGTGGATATATGATATCTTCTGGACTTCTTCTCCAAAAGTGTTCTATTCTGTCCGAGACCTCTTTAGATATCGCTATATTCATATCAGGTCGTGCAGCTGCAACAAAATCCCATTGTCTTTGTCTTAATATCAAATCTTGATACAAAGATTTTATGCCTGGCAAGGAAAAAAAGCCTCTTGGCTTATCGTCGATCCACAATTTCCTCATTGGTGTCAAAATAAATGATATATGTGTCTGATCGGGGTTAGTAATAAATCCATGCACATATCCATATGATAGCGAAATAATTAAATCGTATTCTTTGAAAATATACGAATCTACTAATGCGGGCAAAAGAAAACTCATTACCTTTACAAAAGCCTTTGGCAAACTATTTCCAAAAGGAGATCTGACGCGTGATTGCCTAAGTCCGACTCGTTGCAAGACAGATCTTTCCCAAGCAAAGGTAAAGATATCTACATTTGGGAAGACCTCGTTTGCCAAAACAGACAACATATATTCAGCACCACCATATGTTTGCAGAAAAGGGTGAATAATGAGTACTCGTTGTGCCCTTTCGACATGCAATTGCAGTTTCTCTTGCTTCATATTGTATGATACTACTCCTGGAACCATCATGTTTTATGGTACTCTTTTCATTATATAAAAACAATTCTGTGATATCATCCTTATATGGATATACAGAAAGAAACAATCGACTTGGACGCCATTATCAAAAAGAGTTTTCGAATCACTATTATGTGCCATTCGAGTGCAGATCCAGATGCAATGGGTTCATTACTCGCAATGAGAGAAATTCTATTTGAGCATTATCATAAAAATTTTGTAAATACGGTTGCTGAGAATGTTTCTTCTTCTCTTCACTTTCTCCCAGGATTTGAACAGGTTAATACCCAAAGTATTGTAAAAAGCCTAATAGATTCACCTCCTGATCTCGTCATTCTCTTAGATTTCAACATGTGGCACATGACTTCTCCGGTCGCATCCGCACAAATTAGAGCAATTATCGAAAAAGAGAAAATCCCAATTGTCGTTATTGATCATCACCCACCAGAAATTATGAATATTGAATCGAAGCTTTATATAAACCGTGAAGATAATTCAACATCACAGACACTCTACCGCATATTCATTGATGAATTAAAGGTGGAACTAACCCCTTCTATTGCGGCAAATATGCTTGCAGGAATTCTTGGGGATACCGGTGGCTTTAAATATGATCATCCCGCACTCTCTTATTCATTTCAGATAGGTGCAGAACTTTTAAAGAAATCACCACTCTCTATTGAGTATTTATCAAAAACAATGAATACGATACCTGACTCTTCACTTAGTGCTTTACAAACAATAGTGAAAAATGCAAAGTCATTAGAGAATGGTATTTACTACAGTCAACTAATAGATACAGACATTATCAACAATAATCTTTATCGGCCAGATATTTCATCAGCAGCAAAATTTTTCTTAAGCAATATTATGCTCAATTTTGAAAATTTACGATTTGGATTTATTGTCTATCCTCGACCAGGAGAAGAACATAAATATACAGTAATGTTCCGATCAGCCGACGAAACGCAAAGCGTAAAACGAATAGCTGAAGACTTAGGTGGTGGTGGTCATGACAAAGCATCTGCCAGTAAAATAGATGCAGAATCTTCTGAAGATGCGTTAGTGCAAATAATGAATGCAATTAGAGGAAACTCTATCCTATTGAAGAAGCCAGAATCACCGCAAGAATAGTCTTCACAACTGCTATAAAGATACCGATTGCACCAACCACTATTGAACCAATAAGGAGTTCCTTGCCTGGTCTATTTTCTTTAACGGTTGTGCCGTAAGAAACTAAAGCAATCATAACTCCCAAAACTGAAAATATTATTCCAAGAAAGGGAATACAAAGGCTAAATATAAATCCCACTCCCGATAAAGCCGCTCCGACTATCGTTGTTTTTGACGTCTTTTTGCTTCCATAACCATATATCCCTTGGCTATGCGTTGTAGCAGCTCCAGTATATGAAGGAAATTGAGACTTTTGAGGCTTTACTTGTGACGACTTATATTCTTCTTTCATGCATTATTCTACTAAAAAGAGAGAAAAAATAATACAAGACTTTTATTATAACAATTTTTAATGGGATTCCAAAATCGGAAGTTCCTTTATGAATTTTTCATTGAGGAATCCCATTATAAATTGGGCGTACATGGGATCGAACCATGGACCGCTGCTTTATAAGAACAGTGCTCTACCACTGAGCTATACGCCCCGTAAGACTTTTACCTTTTTAGATAAAAGTCGGAACCGAGAAGGATATTAACGATTTCATACAGATATTGTGAATTATACCGCAAAAGAAATGAAATGTATTTAAGGAGAACTCAATCAACTGTCTTTGCCCGGCAAAAAATAATAAATTATTGTTATTTTCGTTGGGATAAAACTTGCATCAATTAAACTTCAAAGGAAAAAGTCTCTTAAAACAACATTGGTGGCTTATATGCCCCCGCAGCTGAGGTGGCTTGTCCTCGAGTTGTTCTCTTTTTAATAGAATCACGTACATAGGATTCTGGTCTCCCATATCTTGTACGAGACAATTGCTTTACCAATTCAGAGACTCTCTCATATTTAGGAAAACGATCATCAACTTTATAGAAAGTACTCATAGAAAAAGGCGATGAGGCTACCCCATTAATGAGTGTTTTAATATACACATTTGCATTCTCCAATTTTATCAAATCTTGATCTTTAAATATCGGAGCAAACTCTTTAGCGAGATATTCAGCATCTGTTGCACCAACACGGAAAGAGATTAATGTACCAACATTTCCAAACACTGCATTCTTAATCTTCTCATTCATCTGCTGAATATATTGGTTTGCAACTATGAGATTTAATCTATATTTACGTGCTTCAGAAAGAATTTGAGCAAAATCCTCAGTTGCGAAGTTCTGGAACTCATCAACATATAAGTAAAAATCCTTTCGTTGTGATTCTGGAATATCTTCTCGACTTAATGCAGCACGTAAAATCTTTGGGATAAGCACCAACCCTAAGAATTGGGCATTTTCTTCACCTATCATACCTTTTGATAAATTAATCAAAAGAATCTTGTTATTATCCATTACATCTCTAAAACTAAAAGATGAGGTACTCTGACCAATAATATGCCGTATCGCAATGTTAGTAACGAATCGATCAAACTTAGAAGTTAACCAACCTAGAATTTCTGATTTATCCTTCTTTTCTGTTTGAGCCATTTCATTTTCCCAGTAATTACGAACTTCGTCATCTTCTAACTTGTCTAAAAATGTCTTTGCATAATTTTCATCCGATAATGCTCGAAGAACTTCTACAAGCGTGCTTTCCGGCTCGGTCATAACAAGCAACATAGCGTTTCTTACCGCTCGTTCGAATCTCGGACCAACGATACCCTGATCGTTTGGATCATACATCTTTTTCATTAACCCTAAGAAACCATTTACTACCTGATGCTTTTCATATTCATTCCTATGTTCAAGAATATTTAAACCAAAAGGAAATTGATTGTCTGCAGGATTAAAGTAAATGACATCTTCGGCTCTTTCTGGAGGAATCCTTTCAAGAACCTGCTCGACAGTAGCACCGTGGGGATCAAGCAATGCAATACCTTTGCCTGCATAGATATCTTGAAGTATTAAACTTGCAAGTAACCATGACTTACCCGTACCAGTTTGTCCAACAACGTACATATGTCGGCGTCTATCGTCATCACTACTAAAGACATCTCTTCTTAAACCTCTAAAGACAGAAGTTCCTAACCACATACCATATGCAGGTAAATTTGGAGGAGGTGCCGCTTTTCGAGCTACTAACCAATCTATATTAGGAGTCTGTGTATTCTTATTCGGGAAATGATACATTGTTGCTAGTTCCTCGACATTTAAGATGACACTTGTTTTAGATGTTTTTCTGTAGACAAAGTTCATCATAAAATCGCGAAGATTATTCCCTTCTACTCTACTGAACTTTAATGCGTTTAATCCAGGGTTTGCGAACTGTGCGACTGAACCGACTAATGTTGTGAGACGTGCCTGTGCAGTTTCCGAGGACTCTGCGCACATAACCGCTCTAATATTAACGTTAAATCCTACCTTTGAAGTTTTCTTGTTTACCGCTTGCTGCTTTTCTTGCGTTATCGTCGTTACCTTTTTCTTCTTTTCTGGATCTCCTCCCCCTGCATTAGCTTGTGCATCCATTATCTTCTGAACATATTTTTGTCCCTTTTTAGACCAATTTGCATCTGCAGGAGAAATAAGAATCTGCAAGGCACCACCTTCTCCATCAATCATATTTGCAAAGGCACCCGTAATAGATGTTAACGGATCTGACTTATCTTCGTATTCTGGATATGTTTTTAATGGCTGATATGGAACATCACTTAATTCAAAATAACCCGCAGCTACCGAACTTCCCTCTTTAAAGAAATTTGGCTCTGGTACTTCCAAAACCTCTAAATCTTGATATGCTCCAAGAATTTGCTTCTCGACTAACTGAGCAAAACGAGCTGGTGTGTAGACATAGAATCCTATATGATCGGGATACCCTATTACCTCAAAGCTAATTCCTTCATCTGCAGTCATAAGTCGTTGCCACAGTTTCTTCTTTTTAAACATTCCACCATAAAAACTTGCAAACATTTGCTCTGCTGCTTTTATCTGAATCTCATTCCCTAGAGGTGCACGTATGATAAAGATACTATATTTTAATGATTTCCTATCACCGTCTGATTTACGTACGTTCTCCGATATTAAATACGTAATAATTGCTAGAACAACGATACCGGCAATGATAAAAACAACCAAAAGAATTAACGAAACGATATCGTCATCTGAATACAGTCTCGTATTTATCGACGTTGCCGTAACTGCTCGAGATTGTGCTAAAAGAATAAAATTCATACTACTAAAGTATATCATCCTCTTCTGATTATCTGTTAATTCCAAGAATATTGAGAAGTGATCGAACTACTTTATCCACAACGGTTGCTTGCCAGGTATTTGCACTCTGTGGGTCACCAGCTGCTACTGTTTGTTGAATAATAGCCATCATCGGAGAAGATCCATACATAGAACTAACTGGATAACCGCCAATTCTTGCAGTGACTGCTTTTGGATCTATAGGTTGAGTGGTTGTTGTTGCTGGTTGAGTATGCCCTAAACTTGGGTCTAGGTTTGGGTTTATAAAAACATGTTCACCTTCTCTATCTTGAGGGCGTAATGGATTTGGATTAAGTTCGTACTGCAAAGCCGGTGTTTCACTCTCAGGAATAAGCTGCCGTTCTTCTACAGAGTGTTGTATTTGTGGCTGAGTTTCAATATGTTGCTGCTGTGGGCCATATTGTTCAATATTTGGATTACTTTCAGACACATATCTTACTGGAGATATCTCAGGAATATTTTGTGGCTGGGATTCTGTATATTGTGAAATCTGTTGTGGGGTTTGTGGATCAGGAAGTTGTTCCTGGCCAGTAAATTCGAGACCTTGCACAGGAATTGCGTTACTATTCTGTATTTTTTCTATCTGTCCGATGGGGGATATTGTGTCTGGCATATATTTATTATACCGTAGACTATCTGTCTTCGCTAATCTGTTTCGTTTTCGCTATTATCTGAACATTTCGCTTCTCATCTCTCTCTTTTCTTCTATTCTTCTTGTCATACTTTTTAAGTCCTTTTGCAAGTGCAATTTCAATTTTTACCATGTGCTTATCTTCATATACTGCAAGCGGAATTATCTGTGCACGAATTTCTTTACGTTTTCCATATAAAAACTCTCTTTGTCTTTGGGTTAATAATAATATCCGGTCATGAGCAGGATCATAGGTTGCAGTACTCACCGTACTCGCATGTTTCCATTGTTGAATAAGTGCATTTCTCAGAATAACTTCTTTAGGTGAAATGATGACATACGCTCCATCAAGAGAAATATTTCCTTGCTTAGCCGATTTAACTTCTTGCCCAGTCAATACAATACCTGCAATCATGCGCTCTATAAGCTCATTATCAAAGAATGCTTTTTTATTTTTCTGGATCAATTTCATATTGAATTGTAACAGAAACAAGGGGACTCCTACTATAAATCCTGATATTAAGAAAATTTACTCTGTCTTGGCTGGTAATGACACTTGCCAGATTGAAGAACCGTTAAGTATATACATAAATAACTCTCTTCCATCAGCAAGATTTACTGCAATATCTTTTATATCTCCAAACTTTTCATTATTCTGAAAAATAAATGTCCTTGTCAGTGTTCCTGTTCCAGGATGTCTCTGTGCTGTCGCTTTCTCTATTTCAACTACTTTGTTTTTTGCTTTATCATAAATATAGATGCCAAAAGAATCAGATGGGTTTGTATAAGCGCTTGTTGGGTTATCAATTATTGCAGTTGTACTTAGCCCAAAAGCATCTCTTTTTCCACCAAAGAACTTCCACATATCTGTAATACCTGTTCCTGTATTCAAAAAATAAATATTACCATCAATTACAACATCCCGTACTTCTGCAAGGCTTTCAATATATCGTGTTGGTAATTCATATGCATTATTTTTCCAAATTGCTCGCAATAACCTGTCCTTTGACTCGGGCACTACATATACATTCCTACCAAACCCTTTCACTATCGAACATGCACCAACACTTCCCGGTTCCAGGCCTACAATTCTCTTAAACCCCTCATTATTCGACTCAAAATACAGAACTCCACTCTGCTTGTCGCAAACGAAAATAACTTCTTCACCTGTACCTACAGATACTGGTTCTTTGATTAATCCCTGAGGATCTTCTAGTTTTATGACATTGTTATTAACAGGATTCACTTGGTATATAGCCTTTCGTCCTAAATCTGCGACAATAATAAGACCTTGTTTCAATGCAAAATCAATTGGATTTGAGTCGTTTCCAAGAAGTACTTTAAAATCTGTAATTACTTTCGCATCTTTATATCTGGTAATACCATTAAGTGCATCATATTTTGTAGTACAAGAAACTTCTATAATATCAATATTTTTACTTTCCGATTGAATTGTTGCTTTACCCACTTCGCTTTTCACTTTTGTCATATCTAATTTTGATATCTCATCCTTAATATTAGCAACTTGAGTAAAACATGTTTCTAATTCATTATCAGCATCAGTTATTGTTATAGGATTAATTTTATCATCATAATATTTTTGTAGACCCGAACTCTGTGTCTTATATGAGGTAATTGTCATTGTTTCTTCACTATCTTCTATAATTCTGCCACGGATATACAAAACCCCAAAGAAAATAATAATCCCAATAATAGCTATTCTCACCCACTGTATAGAAGACCTGCCTGTTTTGTTATTCTTTTCAATAAATATCTTCTGCATAGGGAAGCGGATCTTCTGGAGACGATCTACAAGTGGTTGTGTATATTTTGTAAACCCTGCAAAGATTTCTTTTATTCTATCTAATAATGGATGTGCCAACACTTTCTTCATTGGCGAATGAGCACTTCTAAAAGAATCTGCATAATTACCTTTTTTTGGAGGTATTGTAGGTATTCTGTATGGTTTTAACTCATCATTCTCATCCGAGGTTTCTACTTCCTCTTTTTGATTCAAACTTACTTCTTCGGATATTTCTTCAGAGCGTATCGAACCATCTTTATCGTCAGAGACTTCTATTTCACCTTCTGAATTGTCCTCAAACTCATTCAACTCTTCATGCACAATAACTGACGGCACAGAAACATCAGAGCTATTTTTGAATACTTCTTTATCTTCTGAATTACTTGATACTTCTCGCGATCTTTTTTGGAATATTTTGGTTATTTTATCTTTGAGTTCGTTAAATTTACCAAATAGTACATTTACTGGAGGCCTTATTGTATTTAATATTCCACTCAGTGGACTCTCTGCTTTCTCAGGTACTTCATCTGGTTGTGCATTATATGCGGCTATAAGAAATACTTTCTTGCTCCCGAAAAGATTCTCTTTAAATTGAGCAAGTGACTCTAAAATCATTTCAACTGAATCGAGTGCAATAATATCAGAGTCAAATGCATTTTTAAGTAATGTTTTATTACCAAGCAGAAGTACATCGTTTCTTTCTAGGTCTAATTCCAAGAACTTTACATCTCTTAATGTCTTGTTTTTAGGCACAAGTTCAGAAATATCTGCAACCTTTTTGTCTCGAATAACAAAAATATCTGCATCACCAAAGGAAATTACTTTTAACTGATAGAGATCATTAACACGTCGAGCATTAAAGAGAACGATATTAACATCTAATCCATCCTCAACTCCAAAACCTCTTAATAACTGAGTGAATACTTGAATAGCCTTGCGTAGCGATTCCTCAAAATCAAGAAGATAAAAATAATCGGAAAAAGTATCCCAGAATCTTTTTGATATCTGCTCATAAATCTCATAGTCAACATCTCCGTAAAGTACTTCAAAGAAAAGACCAATTCCGCCTTTGTCTTGATGTTCTTTTTGTAAAGGATAGTACCAGAAAATCTTTGAGTAAGATCCTTGTTCTAAATCATTTGAAAGATATTGCTTTACGAGGAAGGGGGCATTCATTCTATAATAGTAGCAAAAATGCCATAAAAATGACATACCCTACTGAGAACAAAAGATTGAGAAGAGCCAATAGCGAGGTAATAAATGAGTTTTCTGTGGTTAAAGTGAGAGATAAGATTCTCACACGCAAATACAAAAACAGACTAAAAAAAACATAGATGAGAAGAAATAAAAAGATAAGTATTTTTAATACTCCACCAATTCCGTCTGTAAACGAAAAATCAAAATTAAAGTTTTGGCCCATTTCTTTCTACATTATCAAGTAAATCCATGAGTATGTCTTGAACATCTCTTGGTTTTGGAATATTACTAATTTCAAATTTATTTTTTTCACCCGCAGTTTGTATTTCAATGGAACCCATGTCAAATAATGTTGAAAAGAAACCAGGAGTGGAATGTGACACATCTTGTACCTCTGATAAAAGAGTACTACTCATGCGTGCATCAAATATAGTTACAAAATCTAAATCGATAAGCCGAGAATCGGTAATTAGAAAAACTGTAAAATACCACTTCAAGAATTCAAAGAACATTAATGCCATGCCAAAAACAAAGCTAAGTGTCACCAAAACAAAGTTTGCTGTACCTAAATTAAAACCCGCATTTTGACTTAATAATCCTAAAATTACAGAAATACCTACACCACCGACAACAACAAGAATACTTCTAAAGAATGAAGGTACTAATACAATTGGATGTTGGCGCAAAAAAAGTATAATTCTCTCGTTGGTATCTTGCCCATCAAAGTGAACTTTTGGCGGATAAACCTTAATTGATCTTAATAAACTAATCCCCGCAAGTTTCTTTAATTTTGCAAAACCAGATTGATTCTGTTTTATTGTTGCCATTATTTATAGACTATCTTTATTGTAGTGTTTGGAGAGACAGTCTGAACTAAAGTGGCTCCTTCATATATTTCTATCGACTGTGTCGATTTCATAAATGAAGTTTGTGCCCCAGCTTTGGTTATCCCGACACGTATATTTCTTCCTATATTGTATTGTACTACATCAATACCTGTATAATAAGCTTTCAAAATTGTCTTATAGTCCTGTCCCGCCCGTGCTCTTCCATACGCTCCATACTGGCTCATTCCAACTCTGTGTCCGTAGCCTCTTGAATAGAATTGCCACTCAGAGGCTCCAGCTACTTTCTTAATATCATAAAGTGTAGAATAAAGACCATTAGATCCTGGAGAGAGTAAATTATATGCTGTACGAAATAATGTACCATTGAGCACTAGATTTCCATTACTCCCGTTCGCTTTTACTTGTGATGTCCACTTTGTATTTTGCGCAATAGTAGTACCGCCGGTATTATATTCATGTACTAATTCGTTAAGTGTCCCTAATGTATTCTCGGCTGTATTCGAACCTAAATATGATTTCCAATCTGTACCGTTAGTTAGCATCTGTCTTTGTGCACTAGAAGAAACCCCAATATTAAGATTGAGAAACAATACAGCATTTATATATCTCACCGTATTATCATAAGAGTCATTTATACCTGGCCTCCAATATGAAGTTGATGTGACCGGTACATTAAGCCCAAAATCCTGCCATAGAGTAGCTACTTCTTGGCGATCACTCCCTCCAACTGTTTGAGCTCTGTAGCCACCCCACACCTCTTGTGAAGAAAGGCCGTACCCACCAGAACTGGATGAGTAAAAAGTTTCAACAGGCTTTCCATTAACCAATACGCTTATATTTATTGTTGAAGATACTGCAGAAGGCCAATTTGCTCCGTAACTATCACCATTATAATTTTGATCATTGGTAAGATCTAATAAATCATAGCCAATGCCCTGATAACTCTCCATCTTTCTATACGCGTATGTTCTCCCGGCGATCGCCTGTGCCTTTAATGCTTCTTGCCCACCATTAGAACCCCAGGATGAAGGCATTTCTCCCAAGCCCAGGAGGTAATCCTCTACTGATAATTCATTAACGACATTAGTTACTTTTTTTGCCTTTGTATCAGCATCAGTTACTTGCATTCGATAATTTTTATTAAATTCAAGGAGACCTCTATAGTATCGTGAATATACGTAAGGATTATCTGTAGGCCATATTTCAATATTTCCGCTATTTTGAACCTTAAGACGAACTGCACTATCCGTACTTTTTACAAGAGAATTTGCGACAAATACATCAATTGCACTGTTAGATATAACTGTTCCAACTAAAGGAGGAGTCGTACCTGTACCCGATCCCGCTCCAGAGTTTCCTGTTGTCGTTCCATTAGTCGGAGGATTTGCGGTTGCTGCCTTTTTCTCTAAAATTGATTTCTCTTGCTTAGATAAATTTGCTATATCTTTCGAAAGAATATTTTGTGAACTACTCGCCTGACGCAACTTACTATTTAATTGTTCTTGCTCTATATAGAGTTGTGAAATCGTTTTATTGACCTCATCTATAGATTTCTGTAGGGCTAATTGCTCTGCAGAAAGTTGTTCTTTTTGATTCTGAATTCCTAATTTTTTATTCTTAATATACTCTCTTTGCTCAGAAATAATACGATCTTGTAGACTGAAATAAAGCATGCGGTCAAATAAATCATGAATATTTTTTGACTCAAAGATCATAACCCCGAAATTCTTCTGTGATTCTACATAATATAATGCGTGATTAAATGCATATTGTTCGGATGTCTTTTTAAAATTTTCTTCTTCTTCTTTTGTTAGCTCTTCAGCGATCTTCAAATCATCTTGAATACTCTTAACGGCAATGTCTAATTGCTTCTTGTCTTCTTCTAATCTCTTTATTTTTTCAGATAAAGACGCTTTAGAAGAAGATATTGCATTAATATCTTCAATAATTTTCTGTAATTCCTGGTTTTTTTTGAATTTTTGCTGTGCGAGCTCTGTTGCAGATTGCGAATAGAGATGAGGAATTTGAGTAAATAAAATAGTGCTCAGAAGGAGAAATAAAAGAATAAAGACAGTTTTAATAGTAAGGCGGGCAGTCATTGCTCTATTTTACCAGAAATGTAATACCCTTATTTAGGGTGTAAATGGATTTGGGATATTTCCTAAACCACCATCAATACCTGCAAGTGCAAGGAAGATATTAATTATTACAATAGATCCCATTACTGCAAATGATCCGAGTACTGCCCATAGTAATGTTTGACTAGCTGCAGCAACCTTTTTAGGATCTTCGGCAGCCATCATTCTTTGGAAACCTGCATAGATAACATAAGCAACTAGTGCAATAGGTACCAAGGAGAAAGAAAATCTATTTATAAGTGATACCACTAGACCCGATATATCTCCCAATGTTGGCGCATTACCGGCCTCTATATTTGAAATTGTAGATGCAAGAAATAAACCTATATTTTGAATCATATCTCAAAAACCAAACAAATTACGCTGCTGTAATTACTGTTGTAATTCCTTGGGTTGTTGGCTCAATCTGGTTAAAGTTATCTGGATTAAATCCTAACTGACCTAATACAAAAGTAACGACGAAATAAGCAATAAATGCAACAACAACACCGATGATAGCATTTGTAATGGCTGCTTGTGCTTCTTTTGCTTTATTAGCATCTCCTTGAGAAGAAATATATTTAAAACCAGCAAGAGAGATATACACAACAGCTCCAATAACTACAACAAAGAGAAGAATCGTAAGAAACGAACTAACAACTTCATTCAAACTTGTTGGAGTATTAGCACCTGTTAACTGTGAAGGTAACCATGATGCTGCAGCGCTAACTGTTCCTATAGAGCTCAAAAATGCTACTCCGATTACTGCCAATGTACTTGCTACTTTTTTCATTATTTTGTAAAGCTATATTATTACAATGATTATAATGGCATCTGTGAAATAGGTCAATACTAGAATAATGCCCATAATCAAAGACCTGCAGATAGATAATTGTGGTTTATTTTTACGACTATGATTATACACTCTCACGAATTCGTCATGATTACTTAATACCTAAATAAAATTTACTAAGGTATTAAGTAAAGCCGTAATAAAAGATTAATTATGATACAATTTCTGCATGAAACATATACTTATCGGAGTTTCTTGGCCATATAGTAATGGTCCCCTTCATATAGGACATCTTGCTGGGCAATATATTGTTTGTGATGTCTTCTCACGATTTCAAAGAATGCTTGGGAACCAAGTACTTATGGTGTCGGGAAGCGATATGCACGGAACTCCAATTACAGTAAAAGCCGAGGAATTAGGTATTTCAGAAGAAGAATTCGTAAAGAAACATCATGAAAACTTCTTAAAGATGTTTGAACAGCTCTCTATTAAATTTGATCTTTTCACAAAAACTCACACAGAGAACCATAATGAGATAACTCAAAACCTCGTGAATGTACTTGAGAAAAAAGGATTTCTTACGCGTCAAGAATCTGAACAATTTTATGACGAAAAAGCAAATAGATTTCTTGTGGATCGCTATGTGGAAGGAACTTGTCCACATTGTGATTATAGTCCTGCAAGAGGAGATCAATGTGATAATTGTGGCCATGTACTTACTCCCCTAGAATTACTTTCTCCAAGGAGCAAGCTTACTGGATCAACTCCAATACTGAGAAAGGCGACACATCTATATTTTGATCTCCCACAATTACAAAAGAATCTAGAAGAATATATTGAGTCTCATCAAAATTGGCGAAAGAATACATATGAATTTAGTAAGGCATGGCTAAAAGAAGGTATGCAACCACGTGCAATAACTCGTGATATGAAGTGGGGCATCCAATCACCAATCGATGGTTTTACCGACAAAGTAATATACGTTTGGTTTGAAGCGGTAATAGGTTATCTTTCCGCAACTATTGAGTGGGCAAAATTAAATGATAAAGATTGGGAAGATTATTGGAAAGGTAAAGATTCGGAACACTATTACTTTATCGGCAAAGATAATATCCCATTTCATAGTCTCTTCTGGCCAGCACAACTAATGGCATACAATAAAAAATATCTATCAGAAGAGCTCCAATATCCTCTCCCATTAGAAAAAACAAATAATCCTCTTCTCTTGCCAACAAATGTTGTAGCAAATATGTATCTCAATATAAAGGGTGAAAAGATGTCTAAAAGCAAGGGTACTTTTATTACTGCTGAAGACATGATTTCCCAGTTTGGGTCAGAATTAGTTCGTTACTTCTTTATTAGATATGCTCCGGAAACCAAAGATATTGATTTTGAGTGGGAAGATCTTAAAACATTAAATAACAATGAGCTTGTGGCAACACTCGGTAATTTTATCTATAGAGTTCTTTCCTACTATACGAAAAGATTTGGTAAAGATTACCAATTGAATAACCAACAATTGCCAATTCATGATGAGATCAATAAGGTATTCAAAGAGGTCTCTATCCTTCTTAGTGAACCTCAATTTTCTAAGGCTATAATATCGGTTCTCTCACTTGCTCAGCTTGGAAACCAAATTTTGACCAAGAAAGAACCCTGGAAAATAGAATCTGATATTGAAGCAAAGACAATACTCGATGAAATCCTTCACATAGTTCTCGCACTAGCGATTCTTCTTTATCCTTTTATACCTTCATTAGCAGAGAATATCGCAATACAACTTGGATATTCACAAAACGAATTTAAAAGCCTTTTTTCACAATGGAGTTTTCCAACTGAAAAAATTCAGAGATTAATAACCAATCCAGCACCACTTATAAAAAAGATTGAATAGTCCTTCTCAGACGATTGTGGATAAATAGTGTATAAGTCATGTTTTTTATTGGATAGAATGGTTACAGTAGGTGAATACGACAGTAACCATTTTGATTTATAGCAATTCTAGAAACCTTCGTTATTTGGTACACGAATAACTGTACTTACAAAAATGGTATGAAATATATCGTAGCATTCAAAATACTTACAATTTTCTGCCCACTACTTATCCACAGCAAGTAAACATTTTGGAAATCATAGAAAATAACAGTCTGTTCGCGTTCGAGGATTGTTCGTCCACTTATACACCACCTCTAATATTACTACTAAATATAATAAGCTTTAAAAGTACAAATAAACAAATACTTTAATTCATGAATAATTAGTCAAATATTATGATAAAATAGTTTCAACTTAGTTATCAAGGTAAATAAATGAAATTTCGGATAAATGCAGAGGTTCTCTCTAGTTATGTTAACCTTGTTTCTAAGGTTGTCAGTAGTAAGGCAAATTTACCAATTCTTAACAATCTTCTTCTTGAAACCAAAAAAGACTCACTGCAATTGACAGGTACCGATTTAGATCTTCAGATTACTGCAAAAACACTAGTTTCGTCAGAGAGCGATGGAAGAATAACAGTAAATGCAAGGCTTTTTTCTCAATATATTAATACAATTCCTAAAGAAGAATCCATCGAAGTTCACCTTGTTAAAAACCAAATTCTTGTTACATCAAAAGTAGGTGCAGCATCCTTCGCAGTCAAAGATGCCGAGGAGTTTCCACTTTTTGAAACGAGTGATTTAGAACCACTCTTCGAAATGGAGAAAGAGCAACTCTCTTTGATGATCGACAAGACAACCTTTGCATCTGCTAAGGAAGACATTCGCCCAATTCTTACTGGTGTTAATTTTGAAATTGAAGGTGATTTTGTCACAATGGTAGCCTTAGATACTTTTAGGCTTTCAAAAATTTCAACAAAGATTCAGAATAGGATAGTTGGTAAGAAGCAATTTGTTATAAGCGCGTTTAGCCTTGAGAATGTTACGAGAATTGCAAACGATGCATTCATTTCTTCAATAGCGGATAAAAATACAATTGCATTTAAACTTTCAGAATCCGGAAATTACACAATGATTGAGTTTGGTGATGTCCAAATCTTTTCTAGATTTATTGAAGGAGACTATCCAGAATATAAGCAGGCAATTCCAGCTGCACATCAAACTGAAATTACGATTGATCGTGTAAAACTATTGGATTCGTTAAAGAGAGTGGGTGTTTTTGCGCAATCAGCAATTGGACAAAAAGTGATTATGAATTTTCATGATAATCAATTAGAAATGGAGGCTTTTGTCCCTGAGATGGGTAATGTTCGTGAAGAATTAATTGTAAAGATAGACGGGGAACCTGTAAAAATAGCTTTTCAGTTAAAATTTTTAGCAGATGCACTAAATAACCTTTCGGATGAGATGATTACACTCAATACAATTAATAAGAATTCTGCTGGTGTTTTTATGCAAAAAAGTCTTGATAAATATATCCATCTCATGATGCCTCTTAAGTTAGATGATTAGTCATGATTGCTTTTCCTAGTGAGAATTTACCAGATGAGCCCTCGCAATTGAATCTTGGGATTAAAATTTCTCCACAAAGTCAGATACTTATAAGAATTCGAAAATCTATACGTACTATTCAATATTCTCCTATTGCATTATTTATGAAGAAGCTCCTTTTTTGGATTTCTTTTGGAATGTTTAGTGCTGTGTTTCTTGAATATTTTCTTTTATTTAGAGAAAAAGATCCAACATCTAAAATTTTTTTTCTTCCAGGTTTTTACAATACTTCTAGACAAGAACTTGCATTGATTACCTTCGAGCAACTTTCACAATTCTTGTTTCTATTTGGGATAATATCAATTATTTTTTTTATTGCTGGGTACGCGCTGATTCTCTTAAGAAAGCAGAGACTAACAGATATTATATTTCTTGCGTATATTCTTCTCTCTATTATTATAATTAAGAATTTATCACAGAATACGTGGCTTTTAAACATTCAATAATATGGATCTTACAAATTTTCTTTTTATTTTTCTTGCTAGTGCTCTTTCTTCTTTTCTTTTCACTCCCTGGGTTGGTAAGTTAGCAAAAATCTTTAATGTTATCCAATATCCTCCTTCGCTTAAACTACAGAAGATTCCCGAGCAAAGACTTAAAAGTACTGTCGCTTTAGAGGCTAAGCTTATTGCTGCAAGAAGGAGACTTGAGAAACCACCAGTAGCCGAGTGGGGTGGTATCGCATATATAATTCCTTTCCTTGTTATTAGTGTCACAATTCTTCTTACTTCTCGGACAATTAACATCTTTCCTGAAGAGCTAAATAGTTACTTGTTATGGTTTATTTCAATACTCATCCTTTTTTTAGGTGGTGTAATTGATGACAAATATGAATTAAACGGGAAAGTACAGCTATTCTTTCAATCTCTCGCGGCAATGATTTTTGTATTGACTCCAATCGATCTTAGTATCATTACTAACCCACTTACAGGACTTCCTTTAGTCGTTAGTGGAAATATTCTCTCAACTCATATTGGATCAGTTCTTTTATCAATTAGTTTTCCTGGTGATATCTTCCTCTTTATATGGATCATGATTCTTATAAATGCCATAAAGTGGCAGGGTGGTACCGATGCATTAATGGAAGGAAATGTCTTTGTCGGTGCATTATTAATGTTTATTGTTAGCTTTATTTTTGTTCAGCCGGCATCTGCTCTGTTTTCAATAGTATTAGCAGGTTGTTTATTAGGATTTATTTACTATAATTTCTACCCTGCAAAGATAATGTCCGGTTCTTCAGGCAAAAGTGTGCTTGGCTTTATTGTGGCTTCGTTGGCAATTATAAGTAATGCTAAGTTTGCTATTAGTTTAATTATTTTTGCTGTTCCTCTTATAGATATGACAGTTGTGCTTGCAAGGAGAGTCCTAGAATATAGGCCAAAGTCAATTTTTCAACTTCTTTCGATTAGCGACAGATCACATTTGCATCACAAACTCATGAAACTCGGCTTTTCCGAGGTACAAATAGCATTACTTGAATATGGAATAACAGCTATAATGGGAACCATAGCACTACTTGTTACGGGAATCACCAAAGTGCTTTTCGTGCTTATTGTTTGGATTACAATTTTCATTTTTATCTTAGTCGTCACACAAAAAGCTAATGAACGAGCAAAAAGAACATCTCTTTAGTATTCCTACCTCTGGGAAAAATTTTATAGCAAATTATGAATTAAATAATTACTCATATAATTCTTTTTGGAAGGGCCGAAAATATGAGCATCTCTCAGAGATTATGCTCATAAAGAGAATTGTATCGAGAATTCAAAATCACTCTTTGCAATCGCTCTTGGATATTGGTGGAGCGTATGGTCGTATTACACAGCATCTTTTATCCCAGTTTGCGTCTGTTATTTTGGCAGATTATTCAACTCATGAATTAACACAAGGTAGGGAACAACTAGGGTTGCATGAGAATCTAGAATACCTTGCCCTTAATGCATATAATATTCCTCTTAAAGATAAGTCAATAGATAATGTCATGAGTATACGTCTTATTCACCACTTATCTGAACCGAGTATATTCTTTGAGCAGGTATATCGTATTTTGAAACCAGGTGGTTACTTTATTCTAGAGGCAGCACATAAAATGCATATTCTTGGTTTTATTAAGGCATTTATTAAGGGAAATCTTAATGAATTTTTTGAAAATAAACCTAATCGGATACAACACAATCCAAAACACTCCCAAGGTATAAAAGACGGTCAGATATCAATAATTTACTCATTCCCAAAACAGTTTATCATTGAATTGGCAGAAGAAACTGGATTTATTGTAGAAGAAACCATTCCTTGTTCTTTTTTTAGACATGCTTTCTTCAAAAAGATTTTACCTCTCCAAATACTGCTTTTTCTTGAAGGTATTTTACAGAGATTGACATTCCTTGCGATTACACCCAGTGTTTTCTATGTTTTAAGAAAGGGCATAAAAATTCAGATTAATACAGAGAAAGCTCAAACACTCCGAGAAATTATTCAATGTCCACTCTGTGGCGAAGCCATAACTCTTTCCCTATCTGCAACAGAGTGCTCTAACCATCATAGAATAGTTCAGCAAAAGGAAGGAATTATAGACCTCCGTGATCCTCGACCCGAAGAGGTTATTTTCTAAGCAAGTTGAAAATGGTATAATTCGATATATGCGTCTTTCTCATACACAAAAGAGAATCGGGAGTATCTTTACTTTACTGATTGTTTCTTTTTACTTATCAATATCCACAGTACGTGCTGCAATAGTTCCTAGTGTTGATTTTGGTTCAGGTCTTTTGATTGGGACTTCTGTTATGGGTGGTGGTTTTGCAACGACAATTCTGAATCTTGGAGCCTATTTTGGTAGTTCTGTTGCTATAATAATGGTTATCTCTGGAGGCTATAAGATGCTTAGTAGTGCTGGTGATGCCGCAAAGATTAGAGATGGAAGAGAGCAGATTACGAATGCAGGAATGGGGTTAGCCCTAATACTGCTCGCATCAACATTTATCAGATTAGTTTTTACCGCCATTGGGTTCAGTTCATAAGGAAAAAATATGATATTATTAAATATGACAGGAATGATTTTTAGAGCGTCAACAAGTCTTGGTGATATAGCACCGGTAGGAGCATTTACTTCAGTAGGTGCACTTGTAACTAATACAATAGACGTACTTCTTCCACTTCTTCTCATCCTATTGGTGGGTTTGATTATCTATGGGGGCTACACATACATGATGAGCCTTGGGGATCCTGGTAAAGTAAAAGGTGCACAAGCAATATTAACAAATGCAATTATTGGTTTTCTGATAGTTGCGTTTTCTTTTGTTATTCGAGGTTTAATCAACAATGTAATTGTTGGAATATAAAATAAGTTAGAGATGAATATATGGACCCTATTGGAGTTGTTGATCTTCCAGCTGGTTCTTTCATAATACCTGCCGGTGATGGAAATGAAGCTATTGGTCGTTTATTAACCCTGGCATTGTCTCTTGTTGTCGTTGCTGCCGTTATTTTCTTGATATATGCTGGATACAAGTATATTAATTCTCAAGGAGATCAGAAGAATATCCAAGCAGCTCAAAGTATTGTGACAAATACACTTATTGGTCTTGCAATTGCATTTGTCTCATATGTTATTGTCCAGGCACTTCTCAATTCGTTGGGTTTTGGATCTGCACTTACAGATTTCTAATTTAGGATTAATCTGTCGACTTTCATTTTTGCTTCACTTAGTGTTATAATTTCGTATTAATTTAAGTGATCTTTTAATGGAAGAAACAGCAAAAGTAACTCAGGCAGAAGTCGTTCATAACGCACCTGCAGGATCGTCAGTAATGGTAGATTCAAATAGCCGTACAATGGCTTTAATTATTTGGTTTACGTCTTCAACAATCATTATTCCTCTTATTTTTATCTTGTTAGACAATTATAAGAAAGATAAATTTGTTCAGTTCCATGCTTGGGAATCATTGTTATTCTCAATACTTGGTGGCATTCTTGTAGCTATTCTTGGTTGGACATGTATTGTTCCTTTAGCATTCCTCGTCCTTTGGATAATTGGTATGGTAAAAGCATATCAAGGAGAAATGTGGATGTTACCAATTATTGGTGAATTCTCATTAAAGCAAGCAGAAGCAGCATCTTCTAAATAATTGTTTCGTTTCTAGAAAGAGGCGGTTTACTTAAAAGTAGCCGCCTTTTTTTGTATCTATAACGCGCGACAATATCAATAGCACGTGATAAAATCTCACTAGCAATGTTTCATGATAACAATGGAGAGGTGGCCGAGTGGCCGATGGCGACGGTTTGCTAAACCGTTATACCCTTTTTGGGTATCAGGGGTTCGAATCCCCTCCTCTCCGTTTGTTCTTCTCTGAAATATTCTATATTTCAGAGAAGAACAGAGTGTAGAATAGTCGGGATTCGAAGACACAAAGAGAATGACAACGATTTGTTACTCTCTGTAGTGAGGGGTCGAGGACTTACTCCCTAAAATTTGAATAAATAGAGTAATGAGGTGACCGAATCCCCTCCTCTCCATGAGACTTTTACCCTTAAATGTTAATTGGCAAAAGTTGGAACCGTAGCGGAACAATAACAATTTATTGTTTCAGTAAGGCATTGCGAAAGTTTAAGATTGTGGGATTCTCTTTAATGAGGGGGTCGAGGACTTACTCCTTTATATAGATAGATATGAGGCCATTTCTTCCTCTTAATATGAAATTATTCATGTTAAGACTCAGCTCCAACTTTACCTACTTAAATAACATAAGGAAAAGTCTTAGGTGACGGAATTCCCTCGATTTAAGTTTAATTATTCAACAAGATGTCGAATGAAAATCAATTAACCAGGGTTTCTCATGAGCCGGAGTTTTCTTCGGTAGAGGAAGGAATTGCAATTAGATTGGCGAGAAGTGCTACAGAGTGGTTACACTCGATTGGTATTCCTACACAATCTTTTTTTCAAACCATAGCTTTAAACACAATGAGAGATGAACCTGTTAAAATATTTATGCCAACTCCCGTTAATGGTGAAGTCAATCCAGTATTTGTACATTTCTGGGTATATCGTTCCGATAGGAATAAATTTCCTGAAGGTCAAGGAAATCTTTATCAATATTATAATAATTACGATGAGGCTCTTAAGGCACATATCCATAATATAAAGGTGGGAGCAGATTCTTTTGTTAAAGGTGCTGCTGGGGCAAGCTATAACAGTGCAGAGATTTCTCGGTCATTGTTTGATAGAGATTTGGCTTATGGATTAATGGTAGTTATGCATGAACCATTCCATCCCTGGATCAGTACTGCATTTGAAAATAATAATCTAGAGGATACGTACTTAGTAAATGAAAGTATTACAACATATCTAGGACTTGAGGCATTAAGACTATATGCCGAGGAATTAAGAGATAGTAATCCTGAAATTTATAGAGGGATTCAATCCTATATCCAACAACATCTTGGAATATTAGAATTCTCAAGACTAGCCTATTTTCTATTAAAAGAACAGTATAAATTCACCGAAGGCGATGAAAGGAATAACGTATCTGAATTATTATTGCATGAAGTAAAGACTTATTTAGCAAAGATTGAGGCAAATCCAGACATAGGTACTGTAAGAGTTAATGAAGTTAATAACGCAAGAATTATAGAAAGACTTTCTTACGCAACTGCAACATTAGTACGGGATTTTTTTCGTATTAATAATATATCGTTTATGGATTTTGTTCATAACCCATCAATAAGGTCGACTCATTTATCAAAGATACAACAATACATCCAAGGAAATTATGATACACCACCTGTAGATCTAGAAATAAGGTGGCGGGAGATGAAGGAAGAAATAGATAACGGAACATATAGTAATTACACAGTTAGAAGCTATCAACGATAATCTATATAAGTAAAATAGCTGGCTATTTTTACAGAGTTTAGGAAATGCGACAGCATATATAGTATATTTGACATTCTGTAAACTATACATTACAATCTCCTTAGTAATTTAAAGTCACCTTCAATGTCTTCTCAAGAAAAAGATAACTATATTTCCCTGATTACCTCAATCTTTGTATCCGTTCCATATTTTGTTTATGTCTTTTTTCAGTATCAATCTCAAAATATAGGTTCTGGGGAGTATCTTAACTTTTGGGTATCAGCAATTCTCTTTCTTATTCCTTTAAGAATATTCTCAGAAATAATACTTCATATAATCTTTAGTATTATCGCAGCGATTGCAACAGGAGATAAAGAATCTACTGTAAAGGACGAGAGAGACAAACTAATTGAATTAAAAGGAACAAGAAATGCGTACTATACTTTTTGTACAGGGATATTCCTTGCAATGTTTGTGTTATTTATCACCAAATCGATTTCTGCTATGTTTATTATTGTGTTTCTCTCTGGTTTTGTATCGGAGATAATAGGCATTATTTCGCAAATCTATTATTATCATAAAGAATCGTAAAATGGAAAAGTACATAATTAACAATATAATTCGCCGCTTTCGTTTTGAGCATAATGAAATGACCCAAGAAGAATTAGCCCTAAAAGTAGGAGTTACTCGCCAAACAATTATAGCTATTGAGAAAGGTAACTATTCGCCATCTTTAGAATTAGCTTTCAAAATAGCACAAGTATTTAACGTTACATTAGAAGAGGTATTTATGTATGTCTTAAAAGAAGAAAATAAATTTGAGAAGTAGGAAACTCTAACTTCCTTTGACTTTTTATTCTGCTTCTGTGAGTATCTTTTCCGTCATCTTCCTATTGATGCTTAAAAGAATGATATCTGTTACGAGAAGTAATAGTCCTTGTAAGATAATTGCAGCTCCAAATGCATCTAATTCCATTGTTTGCATTTTATCAATAATGAAATACCCAACTGCACAATAAAAGATGTCTAATCCTGCATTAAAGGCAAAAAGAGTCTGAATGCTTGAAACTTTCATAAAATCTGTGCTCAATGTTGTTCCGGATGACTCTTCTACCGACTTTCTTGATTGATAATAAGCAACAATAAAGAGAATGCTATTTATAAGAGCCCATGATGCAGACAATAAGGAGAAGTTATAAAGAAAACCACTTGAGATTATTAAGAAGAATCCCCAAAAAAAGAATTGGCCAACATTAAAAATTGTAAGAAAAGTAAAAATACTTTTATTTGTTTCGTATAATTCTATAAGTGCAGATTTATATTCTCTTTTCTTTGTAAAGTTCGATACGATTGATGATAAAAGCCCCGTAGAACTAAGCACATTAAAGGCAAAAGATAAGAATTTCATTATTTATTGTAACAGAAATCAGTATTTCTGTTCTGAGGTAGTGGTATTACTATTCTTGTGACTCTTAAATGAATCTCTAGTATCTTATTTGTTCGTATTTTTGTATAGAAACCTCATAAATCTAGTATAATAGTGTATGTTTTCAATAGATATTTCCACAAAAATTCGGGAACTTTATATGCATCCACTTAATAATGAAGAGTTGCATTACTATACTCACAGAGGGAATGAAAACAATAGATCTTGTGGTGATGAAGTTACTTTATACTTAAATATTAAAAATGATAACGTTGCTATCGCAACATTTACTGGCAGCGGTTGCTCTCTCTGCATCGCAACCGCCTCTCTTTTAGCATCGAAGTTAAGAGACCTTCCCTTAATCGAAGCAAAGAAGTTGACTCCAACTGATATTCTTTCTTTTACACAGACAGAAAAAGGATCAAAAAGAGAAACATGCTGTTTGATAAGTTATTACGCTTTACAAAAAGCACTCACCAAAAATGAAACAGTTAAGAATCATTAGTTTTATTATTATTTTTTCTTTAATCTTATTCTTTGTAAGTGTCTTTATTGTGTTTCGGTCAAGGCAGTCCGCTATTTGTCAACCGGAATTATCGTCCGATAATGTAAGAATACTAAGAACAGAAATAGCATATGATATCTCTCGTGCTCAAACGAAACAATTAGTGTTTAGGTTATCTGCCTCTGAGCTAAATTCGCTATTACTCCCTTCACTTACCGAACAAGGGTTTATTCCCTGTATGACTATTTCACATGATGATCTTTCAGTACTGCTTATACAGAATCCTCTAATATGGTTTACAGCAGAACTAGGTCATTTGGACCAGAAACCATTCCTTGCAATAGAACAACTCTTTCTGTGGTTTATTCCATTACCTTCATCGGTTACAGATAATGCAAATAAACAATTGGCAAACGGTTTTGTGCGTTTCGAGGAAACCTCTACTGGTGAATCTGCCTGGACAATAACAAATATAGAAGTAACCGATAATTCAGTTTTTATCACAATGGATAATGGCCGATAAAACTGATATCTTAGAGATTAAATCGAGACTAGATATTGTTCAAGTTATTACTCCGTACGTTCACCTAAAAAAGGCAGGTAGAACTTGGATGGGTCTTTGTCCATTCCACACCGAAAAGACTCCATCATTTCATGTAAATCCACAACTAGGAATGTATAAATGTTTTGGTTGTGGAAAGGCGGGAGATATCTTTACCTTTATTCAAGATGTCGAGCATGTCGATTTCCCTGAGGCACTAGACCGTTTAGCGGATATGGCGGGAATTAATCTTAAAAAAGGAAGAGACTTAGAGATTGAAAAAAAGACTAAGAGAATAAAAGAACTCTTACACCAGGCTTCAGATTTTTATCACTACATCCTCTTGAACCATCCCTTGGCCGAGAATGCTCGAAAATACACTCAAAAGCGGGGCCTTAAGCCTGAAACGATTAATCAGTACAAGATTGGATATGCACCTCGAAAGTACACGCTTTTGCAAGAATATCTTCGTAAGAATGGATTTACCAAGGAAGAAATAGTAGATGCCGGTTTATTAAATGAAAGAAAATCTGACAAGTTTACTGATAGACTCATGTTCTCTCTTTTTGATAATTCTGGGCATGTTGTTGGTTTTAGCGGTCGAGTTATTGATCCTGGTGATATACGACCAAAATATCTTAATTCCCCAGAAACAGTAGTGTTTAAGAAACGCTTTCAGTTATTTGGGTTTTACCAGGCGAAAGATGCTATTTCTAAGAAAGATGCAGCAATCCTGTGTGAAGGCCAATTAGACGCGATTAGTTCTCAGCAATCGGGAGTTATGAATATCCTCGCTCCATTAGGCACTGGCTTGACAGAATCACAGTTACAATTAGTAAGCAGACTCACACAGGATGTAATATTTGCATTCGATAACGATACAGCTGGACAAAAGTCTATAAAGAGAGGTGTTGAATTAGCGCTTACCTTAAACCTTAAGCCATTCATTATTCAACTACCAGAGGATGTTAAAGATATTGATGAATTAGTTCAGAAAGATCCTATAAAGTGGAAAGATCTTGCAGAAACTCCTCTGGAGTATTTTCCATATGTTTTTCGTAAGTTAGCTGAGGTAATGAAGACAGATTTTTCTCTTTTTGAGCAGAAACTTGCAGCCGTTCTGGAGACAATTTCTTTCGCAACTCCTCTAAAAAAGAGCCTTCTTCTTAGAGAATGTGCACAAATACTGGGTCTTGATGAGACGGTTCTTGCCCAAACAATAGCGCCAAAAGAGCAATATTCGCTAGTTACAGAAAGAATAAAAGAGAAGGAGAAGTCTCGTTCTATTGCGGAATATGTTATCCAGATCATGCTACTCTACCCATTCCTAGGACATTTACTAGGAAAATCGCTCCGTGTAAAGAGATATTTCCAGAACCCTGTGCATCGAAAGGTATACGATAGAATCATTTCTTTTGTAATGCCGTATAAAAAGAATATCGATATTAAACTACAGGATGGAAGTTCTGGCAAAAGCTGGAGCGCAATAACTAGCGATTTTATGTCACAGTATGAACAGAATTGGAAACAGCTTGTCTACCAAATGCAAGAAGACCCGGAGATATCGTCACTGATGATAAGCCTACAAGATGAGACAATGGTAGCAACTATCGATCTTTCTGATGATATGGTAAGGGATTTTATGTCTGCTAAAAAAAGACTACGGCAGTTATTTTTAAGCTTGAGAATAAGCAATTTGCAACGGAAGTTAATAGCCTCTGAAGCAACAGATAATGAAGAGGAAAGTGATTTACTGCAAAAGAAATTACAAAAGTATCTCACTTCTATGCGAAGTCTCCGATAGAGAGATTATCTTTTTGTTGTATAATTGGCACAATGAATACAAAAGAAAGCACAAGACTAGTCAAATATGGTAGTAAACTCTTTAGAATAGTAACACTTACCGCAATTTCAAATATTCAATTGGAAGGCGTGGGAGAAATGTTTATATTAGTAAAGACAACTGGGGATCTTTTTCGATATGGAACGCTTAGCAAAGTAGCCACGTCTGCTCTTTCAATTAGTGCCAACGATTTTATACTTAGAACTTTACCAAAAAAGATATTGTACGGTTTTCCGGTACAGAACCTTGATATTATTCGTATAAAAGTAGCATCAGAAGACAGGTCTCTTTTTAAAGATAATGAAGATGCCCTTATGCTTATCGAGGAAACTCCTGTAGAGAATCAGAAAGTCGAAACATACGGAGCACTTGGGGAAATTGATATGACAGGGACATCTCCAGATGTATTAGTTTCTTCTCTGGGAACCTCAGATTTCACAACAAACTATCACCAATATTCAAACAAGAAAAAAAGGTTTACGTGGAAAGATAAATTCCCCCTATTTAGGCAACCGTTTATTTCGATTTTCTGGGGTAACAAATTACAGGCAATAGATCTTATTTTTGAGAGAGTACAAAAGCGATTTCAATCTGGCCGTAATTTAGACATTGTTCCAGCATCGGTAGTCGTAACACCAAACTTAGATCATTTACGCCTTCTTATTGAAGAAAATGATTCCGAATTTCAAGAGGTATATGCACACGCTTTTATGCAGACTACTGATGGTCACCCTCCACTTGTACGTTTTGCAAAAGAATCAATAGGATTTCCTACCACTGAACAAGTTTCTGGTGTTGATATATTTATGTCGATAATGAATAAAATCGGTTCCGAAACACTACCATATACTGTTTATTTTGTTGGTGGTTTTCAGAATACAGCACAAAAAGTTAAAGATTATTTTGTACAATCGTATCCGCATATGGCAGCGAATATCGTAGGTATCTCTGCCCCACCAATTGGATTTCTAAATAACCAGGAACTACTCAATACAATTTTTGCGGATATTGATAAAAAGAAGCCTGATTTTATCTTTGCCTGTCTTTCCACCCCTACCCAAGAGAAGTTTATACTAAGGATGAAAAAAGCGGGAGTAAACTTTGGACTTGGATTTGGATTTGGTCGAACCTTCGATTTGATTTCTGGTTACCAAAAGAAAGAACCTCAGATAATCGAGGACTTACATTTAGTTTGGCTATATAGACCTTTTACTAATAAGGCATATGCCAAACGAGTATACAAAGACCTTCTCTTTGCCCTAAGATCAGTACTTGGCTCTTAGCTATTTACATAAATCCTTTCTTGTAGTAAATACGTGAAACTCTTTCCTATCCATTATCCACAAAAATAGTCTTTTGTAAAACCACAGTGAAGATAATCTATTATTACAAATCTATCAACATACGTGACAACTACGTGAGATAAAAGCATAAATAATTAAAAAAAATAAAGAGAAAAAACAAGGTTACTTTTCTAATTGGAAAGCTTCGAAGATGCTATTCACTGCAACAGCTGCCTCCCCTCCTGCGGTAACAAGCTGGTCAAAATTGTTTGAATTTGTTGTTATGTCACCTGCTGCAAAGAGTTTTGGAATATTTGTGGCTTGTCTTTGATTAACAATGATATGACCTGATTCATTCATTTCGAGGCCTAGTTTCTGAATAAACTCTTTGTTTGGTTCAGATCCGATTTCGACAAATGCTCCATCTGCAATTACTTCAGAGACTTCTCCGGATGTCTGTACTTTTTCGAGTTTTGATTCTCCAATGAATTCTGTAACTAAAGTATTAAAGAATACTGTGATATTTTTTAGAGAAAGAACCTGGTCTATCCAAATGGTTTCACCTTTCAATTTTGGTCCACGTACAACTAAAGTTACATGCGAGGCAATATTACTCATAAATAAAGCTGCAGTTGTTGCTGCATCTCCACCTCCTATAATAACTACCTTTCTGTTCTTAAAGAAGAAACCATCACAAGTAGCACAGTAAGAAATTCCATGACCTAATAGTTTTGCTTCACCAGGAGCATTTAACTTCCTCTTTTTCATACCAATAGTAAGGAGGACATATTTTGCTTTATATGATTTTTCAGAGGAACTCATTATAGTAAATGAGTTGTCTTCTTTGCTCCACTCTACTCCATTAATACGTTCCATTATTTCTTCTGTTCCAAGTTTCTTTGTTTGTTGTCTTATACGATTCATTAATTCACCGCCAGTTATTTCCTCAAAACCAGGATAATTACCAATAATATGAGCTTCTGCTGTTTGTCCTCCAAAGATATCACCAAAGATGATGTTATTCATCTTGTAGCGAGATGCATAAATACCTGCTGTATAGCCTGCAAAACCAGTTCCTATAATTGCAAGATCGTATATTTTATTAGTTGTCATTTGTATTAAGAAGATTACTTTGTTATGAGTAATAATAGCATAAGTTTATAGAAAGAATCGTTTTCGATAGAAATATGTAGCTATACTATACATATTTCCTATTAAATCTTGGTAAATGTAATTAGTGTACAATTAAATATGTTTCTCATCAAATCAATATTCAAGTGGGTTTATGTTGTTATTCTTTTAGTTGGGCTGGTTATAGGTCTAATTATTGGATGGTTTATTTATGCCCCAAAAAATGAAATTACTAAAGTTATTACGAGTCAGACTATTTTAGAAAGAGTTGCTCAAAAAGGTTTTCTTGTGACAAGGTCAGTTTTAGTAAACCAAAAAGCAGAGACAAAGATTGATCAAGGATCGGATTGGTCAAATTTTTGGTGGGGTTATGAGGTAAGTGCAGAAGCACTAATGAAAGCAGATGTTGGGGTCGATCTTGCTGCACTAGAAGAAAGAGATATTGTTATTAGTAGTACTGAGAAAACGATTTGTGTCGTTTATCCACAAGCAGAGATTTCTAGTATTTCGCTGGAAGGGACAATTCAAGTACAAACAAAGACAGGACTTCTAAAGAGGATTTTAGATAATAATACAGAAAGAGACTACAATCTAGCACTAACTCAATTAAAAGAGCAAACATCCAAGGCTGTTATTTCAAATAACGAATTACTCTCTCAGGCTCGGAATGGAGCAGATGTTGCTCTCGGTTTTCTTCTAGACTCTACCGGGTATAAAATGGTAACGGCATGTAGATAATTCTGCGTAAAATTTTCGATTTTCCTGTTATAATGCCCTATGGCCAAGAGAGGACGCCCCGCAAAAAAAACAGGTGGCTTAACAATTAAAAGTCGCGAGACACAGGTATTTCTTGGTTTTATATTCCTTGCTATTGGTATTTCTCTCCTCTTAAATAACTCACTATCTGGTGCTATTCCACAACTTATTCTTACTAATTTCGGACTGACTACGTATATTCTAGGCGGTATTTTTATAGTTTTTGGATTAAGACTCATTGGTATTAATCTTTTTTTTACTACTGATCGTTTTTTTACCGGACTTGTAATGCTTCAATTAGTAATGCTTCCTCTAATGACATATTGGTTACCAGAGAATTTAATGGCATTACGTGCATCCCAAGGGGAAGGTGGGGGAGTTATTGGGTACCAAATGTTTAAATATATTGAAGGCATTGTAGGTAAGCCTGCAGAACTAGGGATACTTATTGCATTTCTCTTTCTTTCTTTTTCAATCCTTAGTTCGATTTCCCTTGCACGATTTGGAGAATTCATAAACACAATTTTTGCTTTTGTCTTTAAAATTGGGGGTAATGTCGTAACTAGTGCTTCGGATAAACTTCCAAAACCTGAGATTGTAACGAATCAGATTCTTGGACGAAATGGCGAAGATAAAGCGCTAGATATCGAGAATGAGTTTAATCCTAAGATAAAACAGATGGATGTAGAAGATATGGTTCTTCCAGAACTGGGAGGGGAAGAAAAGACCTTAAAGGAAGGCGCTACAGAAATGAAACCAAAGTTTTCAATTGCTTATGGTCCAGATTTACAACATAAAGCTGGTGGTACGGGAAATGAAGATGGTATGTCTGATTTAGATACTGAATTTAAAACTCGATATAAACCAAGATTTACTAATTGGATATTTGCACCGCTAGATCTTTTAGAAAAGCCAGTTCCAGACCCTTTTAAAGAAGAAGATATTTACGATAAGAGTAAACTGATCGAGCAAACATTGAGCACATTTAAGATCCAAGCAAGGGTTGCAAAGATCTTTGTGGGTCCTTCAATTATCCAGTATGCTTTAAATCTTGCGCCGGGTACCAAGGTATCTAAGCTTTCTAATCTTGCAAAAGATTTAAGCTTAGCGCTCGCAGCATCATCTGAAAGTATTCGTATCGCAAGTATTGGAGGTACTTCTCTAGTAGGTATTGAGGTTCCCAGAAAACAAGGGCATATGGTTCGTATAAGAGAAGTATTGGAGTCTCAAGAAATGTCTCGAGATATGCGTCGATTACCGCTTGCTATTGGTAAGGATATCAGGGGAGATATAGTAGTAGAAGATCTTCAACAAATGCCTCATATCTTGGTTGCAGGTGCAACAGGTACTGGTAAGTCGGTAACAATTAACGACCTTATTGTTGGGATGATTATGAAATTTACTCCAGATGAATTAAAAATGATTCTTGTTGACCCAAAGATGGTTGAAATGTCTGTATATAATGGCTTGCCATACTTATTAACACCAGTTATTACAGATATGGATAAAGTGGTACAGTCTTTAGATTGGGCTATTTTCGAAATGACCCAACGATATAAGCTCTTTAAAGAGAAAGGCGTACGTAATTTGGATGAATTCAATGAAAGTTCTCCGTATAAGCTACCTTACATTATAATTATAATCGACGAGATGGCTGACCTTATTTTAACCAAAAAAGCAGAAGTAGAAACAAAGATAGTAAGATTAGCCCAATTGGCTCGAGCAACCGGCATGCACTTGATTTTAGCAACTCAGAGGCCTAGTGTTACTGTTATTACCGGTTTAATTAAAGCTAATATTCCTGCAAGAATTTCTTTGGGAGTTACTAGTAGTATTGATTCAAGGGTTATATTAGATGCAGGTGGAGCAGAAAGCTTGATAGGTAAGGGTGATATGTTATTAAAAAGCCCAGATGCTGGTAAAGTTCGACGTGTTCAGGCAGCATTTGTGACAACTAAGGAAATTCAAAGGATTACGGAATTTATTAAAGAGAAAGTAGCAAAAACCCACCCAACCGAGGATTGGTATATTTCTGAAATTGAGCAGATGGCAACTGTAGAACAGGGATCGGGTGCGCTCAATGCAGATGCCTTAGATGATCCATTGTTCAAACAAGCAGTATCAGTTGTGATTCAGCAAGGAAAAGCATCGTCCTCGTCATTACAAAGGTATTTAAAGATTGGTTTTAATCGAGCCGCACGATTGGTTGATCAAATGACAGAAATGGGTATCGTTGCACCAGGTAGTGGGAGTAAGCCTCGTGAGGTACTTGTATCAAGTCTAGAAGAGGTATTCGGAGCAAAGAAGGATGATATTTTTGGTGAGAGTGATAGTTAAATAAATAAAGAGTACTCCAATTGAAAACAGTGTCTGATGTTGGTTAATTGTTTCTATGCTTCTACAGGAGCGGTATAGTTAATACCTATTGGTCGGAGAAGCCTTTCTCTTATTGAACCCTTTACGTAGCCTTTCCATACTTTTCTCGCAATAAAAAGATAGGTGAGTAATGAAACAACGCCGGATAAGATTGCAAGGATAATTAATTGAAAGGTATATTCTGTGCTAAGAAGATAATTATCTGCAAATCGGTAAATGAAGTAGGAAACGGCAAACATAAATGTTCCCGCAACGGCAAGAATCTTTACATCTCTCCAGAAAGTAGGATGTAATTTAAGATAACTTCCGAGACCTAGTTTTCTAAATAATAAACTAGAACTGAGAATTACTTCAAAAAAGAGTGCAAGAGAGAGACCAAAGGCGAGCCCTGAAACAGCTGCAAATGAGTTATTTCGGGTGAGAAACCATGAGAACGACCCAAGGATACCGCGGAGTAGTTCGGGAATATTAAATGTACTTATAAAGTTCTCAAATATAAGCCGAAAATCATGGTAATGTGAAAAGTAGTTGGTAAAAAGGATACTAAAAGTAATACTTAAAATAACGCCAATAATACTGCTGATTACAGGAGTCTTTGTATTATGTAAAGCATAGAATGTTCTAATATTAAGTGATGCGATTGCCTGTAAAAGAATAGCAGGTGCAAAAAAAGCGAGCATAAAAGAGGTGGCGACTGTTGCAGTCCAGCCAAAGCGACCTGCTCCAAAAATTAAACGAACCATTGGAATTCTGAGTGTAATAAATACAATGGCAATAGGAATACCAATAAGTAAAATAGCAATAAGTCCCTTTACATACAGTTTACTTAAGGATGCAAATTTATCATCTTTATTTGCCGCTTCATTCAGATGGGGGAAGAGAGCCTGAAGAAAACTTCCTGAAAGTAAATCAACAGGGACAAGGTGCAAAGAACTAGCGAATTTAAAAGCACTGAGTGCCCCAGCACCAAGTGTAAAACTCCAAAAAGTATTGAAGATCATTGCGATTTGCTCTACTCCAAGTCCAAAAACTCGAGGTCCTGAAAGTTTTAATATCTCCTTAACGTAGGGATTAATTCTTAGTGTGAATTTTTCAGGTTTGTGAATCTGTAAAACAGCAGGGATCTGAACAAAGAGGTGGCAAAGACTTCCGATGATAACTGAATATCCCAGTGCATATACCCCATAGTGAGGAGCAAAGATGACGAATGAGAAGAGCCCTACAAGTATTCCTATATTATAAAAAATAGGTGCCATAGCCGCTGCGGTGAATCTCTTATGGGACTGTAAGTAGGCACTGAGAACACTACTTACTGTAAGAATAATTGGTGAGGCAAGCATGAGTCTACTTAAATTAATATAAAGCGATAAATATGTTTCATTTGAAGCCTCGGAAAGAGCAGGATCTAAGCTAATGTTTCCAAACATTGATTGGCCCGAGAAGAGTAATCTTGCAACATAAGGAATAGCGATATAGATTACAATGCCGATCACGGTAAGGAGAAAAATCAGAATGGCTAGAATTGTGTTAACTGTTTCACTGAGTACTTCAAAAGATTCTTTTTTCTGAATCTTAATAAACACGGGAATAAGTGCTGCATTCACTGTTCCTACAACGAGTAGCGCAAAGACAAAATCAGGCAATGCAAAAGCTGCCCAAAAAATGTCCAATTCTTGGCTGATACCAAAGAAACGCGCGATGAAGTGAAGCTTTAAAAAACCTATAATTTTCCCAATTGCAACCATAACCAGAAGCAATATTGAAGCACTAGAGACATTCTGTTCAAATTTGTGAACGTAAAGCCAGAATCTCTGCAATATGTTCATGATTTGGATTAGTAACTAACTGTGAGGACGATCTCGAGGTCTGTCGACTCCTTTGTAAAAGATGCAGTCATTTGCTTATCTTTACCATCTTGTGTTTTTGTTCCAACAATAACTATAGTCTGTTGATTACTATCACTGGTACTATTTTTTTGAATGGTCCAACCAGCACTTTTTAGATCTTTCTCTACACCATTTGTGACCGTTGTGAAGTCTTTTTTTATCGAAAACCAAGCAAGAACATATGAATCAGTTTCTGAAGTACTTGTTGTCACATTATAAGGATTACCTACATTTTGTGTAAATACTGCTCGGATATCTTGAGGAACTGTCGTTGGAAGTGGCTGTGTCTTTGTTTTATCATAATTAAGCCCAAGATCTAAGTTGCCATCCGTTTGTGATTCTATAGAATTCTCTATTGCATTTTGAACAGTAGAATTATTAATTAACATCGGGCTTAAAAAACCAAGAAAGGGAAGTGCTCCAATAAGAGCAGCAGGAATAACCAAAAATGGACCACAGCAGAGGACAGCGAGGACAATAAGAATAATAATGACAATCAACAATGTATTTGATTTTTTCTTTTGAGTTATTAGGGTTTCTGTTGTTACAACGGGAGTAGCTATTTTTGAAGTATTCGGACTGGTTTCCATTTGAGTTTCTTTTAAATTATTGTTCAATAAAGATGCTTAAATTCATTATAACATTTCTTTTTTTGCCTGTGTCTTACTCTGTTTTTGCCAAGAGATCATTAAGGGTTTCTATAAAAATATCGATCTCCTGCAGCGAATTATACAAACTAAAGCTCACACGAATAGTTCCCGAACTTCTAAAAGCATGATGAAGTGGTTCAGCGCAATGAAACCCAGACCGTACCGCAATGCCATGATTATCAAAGAAGTCTGCGGCATCGTGGGGGTGCCAATTTGGTATAGAAAAAGCAAATATTCCTAACTTATTTTGATTTGTTGGATGACCAACATGTTTGAGTTGTGAAAATATACTAATTTTACTTGCAAAGTAGTTGCGAAGTATTAGTTCATGTTTATTGATATTTTCCATTCCTCGATTTTTAAGATAGGTAATACCCGCCGAAAACCCTGCTATTGCTTCTGCATTTGCAGTTCCCGCATAAAACTTTTGATCGTTATCGAATGGTTCGTATGTATTCTGAAATACTGAGGCAACCATGCCACCTCCAACAAGAAGAGGGTCTATTTGAGGTATAAAGTCTTTTCTTAATACTAATACCCCAATTCCTGCAGGCGAATACATTTTATGGGCAGAACACACAAAGAAATCTAGTGAAATTGATGCAAGAGATAGTGGGATATGACCTGCTGTTTGTGCGCCATCAACAAGAAAAGGTATCCGAGAATCACTCTGTTCTAAAATTCTTTTAATTTGAGCAATATCAGTGATAATCCCTGTAACATTCGATGCATGGGTAATCGCACAAAAGACAACATTGCTTTTATGTTCCGTAATAAATGTTGATATCCAGGTATAATCTAATTCACCAGAAAGAAATACTGGAATCTTTGCTAATTGATAGCCTTGTTCTTCACAGATTCTCATCCAAGGGAGCAGGTTAGAATGATGTTCTGCCTCGGAAACAAGTATTATTTGTTGTTGTCTTTGTACGAGAGTCGTTTCGTTTATTTTCTTATGAAAATAACCATAAGCGACTAAATTTATAGCCTCAGTCGAATTCTTTGTGAAAATAACAGCATACTTTTCTGTATCTAGGCCGATAAATTGAAGAAATTGTTGTCTGGTAGTATCAATCATTTTTGATGTTTCAAATGCCAATGTATGAGAACTCCTTTGATAACTTGCATTCATTATTTTGTAATAGTTGCTAACTGCATCGATTACCTGAAGTGGCTTTTGTGTAGTGGCTGCATTATCAAAATAGATCAGCGTGTTATTTGAAACTTTTTGATCAAGAATTGGGAAATCTTTTCTTATGTTTATTATTTGTTCTGCAAGAAAGTCTGTCATACGTTATAATTATACCGTATGTTTCGAAAAATTCGCAGTAAAATAAGATACTTTCTGTTTAGACTTCTTCTTAAATCTGAAGACTACATGTACTTATTTATAGGGAATAGTGTAACTCTTCTGGGATTGTGGAACAGTAAAAAACTAAAAGAGATATCTATTTACGGACTGCCTTTACCATTCCCCCTTGAAAAGACAGGTAAGGTATTTATCGAGATTGGGAGTGGTCACGGTGAACTATTACAAAGCATTGGAAGCAAAAGAGATACTATCGTAGGTTTTGAATGGAGAAAAAGATTTGCTCGTGAAAGTTCACAAAAGATTAAAGATATTGCAAATGCTTTTGTCTACCATGCCAATGCGTATAAATACATTCCTTTTCTTTTTTGTAAACATACAGTTGATGGAATATATGTTTTATTTCCTGATCCTTGGCATAAAGAAAGACACCATAAACGCCGTCCGCTAACAGCAGACTTCTTTTCAGTTATGCTTCCTTTTCTTAAAGATAATGGATTTATTCTGTTTGCCTCCGATTGGCAAGAATATGTAGATTTTGTGGAAAAAGAGGTTGCGAAAGTGAATACCATATATGAAATTACATCTGGTGAATATCGTCCAGATCTCTTTGATGTGCCAGAGACTCATTATTATAAGAAATGGGTTCGGAAGAAGCGCTCTTTTAGATATATTCTTCTGAAGAAAAAGAATTCATAATTGCCGGTATATACTGGCGAATGGAAGGTAGTATTCGCCAAGTACTTGGTAATTTCATCTCGCAGTTACTGCCTTATTTTTGTATTATCTGCCAAAGACAGGGAACTATGCTTTGCGAAAGATGTGTGAATAAACTAAAACTACTCTCTCCACACTGTATGTTATGCCAAAAGTTTTCTCCGAAAGGTGAAACTTGTTCATTGTGTTTGCAAACACTCCCTGTATTACGAAGTATTATTCCTTTTGGGTATAGTGCTGTCGTAAAGGCACTCTTTGCGGTTTATAAATACCAAGAGGCATTTCGCTATAAACGTGTTATTGCGGAGTTAGTAGAAGTATATGCTTCTCTTGATCCCTTTTTGTTATTTCAGAACTTTCAACAATCTTTTGAATATATTTTGATTCCTGTTCCAATGCATATTAAGAAGTATCAAATAAGAGGTTTTTCTCCTGCAATTCATGTTGCGGTTATTCTAGAGGAAGTATTAAAGAAGAGAGGAATAGTTGTTAGTATTAATTCTTCTCTGGTTCACAAGGTAAAGGAAACAGAGAAGCAGGCAGGAAAGTCTAAGCAAGCACGGTTACAGAATCAACATAATGTTTTTGCAGTAAATAACCAGGCTTTAAAAAAACTCGCAATTAGAAGCAATAAAGTACTTATCATTGTTGATGATATTACCTCCACAGGTGCAACACTTTCTAGTGTAGCAGAGACAATACTAACGTCGATAAAAGAGCACAGACACACTATTCCTATCTGGTGTTTTGCTTTTGCAAGAGGGTAGATTACTTCCCTAGTATGACCTCAAGTAGTATCTGTCCTTGCCTAATCTTTACAACTTTTGTTTCATCTGTTGGCTTTTGCTTTTTAAAGACAATTGAACCGAGATTCCCCTGTTTCTGAATAATTTCGCCAAATCTTGTGACCAAGATCGCTACTTCATTACTTTCGGAAATAATTGTCGCATTTGCCTTTTCTCCCATTTCGAAACCAGAAGTCCTGCGTGATACCTGTACTGTTCGTATTAACTCCCTGAGAAGACCTTGTTGCTCCAATTCTGGAGTAATCCTTATATCTAATCCAACCAGGTCTGTTTCGTTTTCTTTCGCAGTTAGCCCATCGCTAAATTCTTCTTTACCTGGAACAACGGCAATAGAAAGCACATTTACTTCTTGCTTGATAAGTTCAAGTAATTCATCAGATAGGTCACCGACTATTTCTAATTGGGCGAGAGGTTGCTTAAGTGCAAGAGATTTCTCATCGCGGATACTTAATGCTAATGATGCAATACTGCGAACGTGTACCATTTCATCGAGAGAACGTTTCTCTTTATCAGTTAGTGACTCAACGATAGTCCAGTCGGTTAAGTGAAGCGATTCCATGCGATCTTGTTCAGGTAAAAGTTGTTTGAGATCTTGGTATATCGCTTCTGTTGCAAATGGCATTATTGGGGCAAAAAGCTTTAATGATTCTATAAGAACCATAAAAAGAGTATTGAGTGCGTCTTTTTCTCCAGTGACAAACCGATCTCGTGAACGACGAATGTACCATGTGGAGATATCATCGATTAATGGTTTTATTTGTGCTGTTGCATCTTGTACTTGGTAACTGTCTAGTGCCTTCTTCATTTCAAGAGAAGCATAGCGTACTCGTGTTTGTATCCATACATCTAATGTATTCGTCGAAATATATTCCGATGCTGGTTCGAATTGGTGCTGGTTCGAGTAAAGTGCAAAGTATTTATAAAGATTAAATAACGGCAATATGGTATCTTTTGTCTGTTGAAACACTAACTCTTCGGACATATCTACATCTTCAGCTTTTGTAAGCACACTATTTGCCATAAATAAGCGAATTGCATCTGCTCCGTATTTTTCGATGACGATCTTTGGATCTGGATAGTTTCCGTAGCTTTTACTCATCTTTCTTCCATCATTACCCATAATAGTGCCAGTACAAATGGCATTCTTGAAAGCACTTGTCCCAAAGAGTGCAGTAGAGATGACATGCATAACATAGAACCATGCGCGAGTTTGTGGGACATATTCTACAATGTAGTCACCTGGGAAATTCGCGTCGAATTTTTCTTTGTTTTCGAAAGGATAGTGAACTTGGGCAAAAGGCATTGATGCAGATTCTAACCAGCAGTCAAGGACTTCTTCAACTCTTTTCATTGTTCCTTTGTCACACTGCTTACAGGAATAGGTATGAGCATCTATATATGGACGGTGCAGGTCAGTAACTTCCTTTCCCGATCGTTCTTCTATTTCTGCAATCGAGCCAAGTACTTCTCTATGATCACATTCATCACATTCCCAAATAGGCATTGGTGTTGCCCAATAACGGGTTCGTGATACTCCCCAATCGGGTGCAGATTTTATTCCCGCGAGAAATCGGCCTGTCTTAATATGCTCTGGAACCCAATTAATATTTTCATTGTTTGTCTCGAGCTGTGGTTTTAATTGTGTAATATCCACATACCAAGAATCTTGCGCTTTATAGATAAGTGGGTTTTTACATCTCCAGCAGAGTGGGTAGCTGTGGGTTAATTTTTCCGAACGATGCATGAGACCCCTTTGTTCGAGCGCTTCTATTATCTTTGGATCTGCATCCTTTATATATAGACCAGCAAAATCTTTTATTTGCTCGATTAGCTTGCCTTCATCATTTACGCCTTCAAACATAGTAAGACCATGTAGTCTTCCTAGCTCTGTATCATCTTCACCAAAGCCTGGTGCAATGTGAACAATTCCAGAACCATCATCCATACTAACAAAAGTTGCTGGATAGATGCGATGATCATTTTCATTAGTCTCGAAATAGGTAAAGAGTGGCTCGTAATGAATACCAGCAAGGTCTTTTCCAAGAAATTCATCTACTACTGTTACCTTTAATTCCTTAAGAACTGCTTCTGTGCGATTTTTTGCAAACACATATATCTCCCCAGATTCCACTTGTACCGATGTGTATATTGCGTTAGTATCTACTGCAAGTGCTGCATTTTCTGGTAATGTCCAAGGAGTAGTTGTCCATGCTATAGCGTAGACAGGTGGTTTTTCTGTTGAGAATTTTTCGTTACGTGGTTTATTTTGAAGAACATCTTTGAGTGTATTTTTCGTTGGAATATGCATATCATCCCAAGGAAGTTCCTGTACACTAAACCATTTCAGTTCGGTCGCAATTTCTTGTACAGGTTGCTTTGGTTCTTGATTAATTGTTGCTTCTACGTGGTATGTTTTAAAGAGACGTCCTTCAAAAATATCGATACTGTATCCGTGGATTAGTATTTTTATTGATTTTATTCCTATTTCTTCTTCCATTTCTCTATTAACCAGTGTTTCTATAGAACCATCAGATTCTTCGTATTTTCCACCAATACCGCCCCATACTTTCTCTCGACCAGGTTCATTTCTGCGCATCATCAGGATCTCCCCCTTCTCGTTCCTTATGACGATACCAACACCAATTCCTGTTTTGTGGTATTTAAGAGGGAATTTAATAAATACTGAGGGATCTTCTAAATCTGCATAAGAGTTATCCATTGCGACTTCGAAGTTGGAAATTGGAGTACCACATCGAGTGCAGTAGAGCGAAACCCTCTTCCCTTTATAGATATAGTCTTTTTCGTAAAGTTGTTTAAAAGCCCAAATAACAGATTCCATGTAGTTCTTGTCCATCGTGCGATAGGGATGCTCCATATCTACCCAACGACCAATACGGTCTATATACCAAGGCCATTCTTCTGATGTTTCGGAAACATAATTGAAACAGGCATCTATAAATTTTTGTATACCTACTTTCTGTTCTATATCTCGGCGGTTTTTTGTTCCAAGTCCACGTTCAACTTTTTCTTCTATGGGCAGTCCGTGGCAATCCCATCCCCAGACACGCTCAACTCTTTTGCCAAGCATTGTCTGGTAGCGAGGAACAATATCTTTAAGAATACTTGAAAGTAAGTGCCCATAATGAGGTGTCCCCGTAATAAATGGAGGGCCGTCATAAAAGACAAAATGATTTGATTCAGGTCGTAGAGAAATTGATTTTTCAAAAATTTGTTGTTGTTTCCAAAAAGAGAGAATTGGAGTTTCTATGTCGGTATAGAGATTCGCTATATTTTTGATCGGAAGTTGCGTTTTTATCACTAAGATATTGTATAATAGGAATAGAATAAGATCAATTGAATAATATGAGAATAACTACAGCATCCGAAGAAGAAAGACGAGCCATCCGTAAGCCTGAGTATTCACCGCTAATTTTAAAAGGTCACGTATTGAATGTAGGAATAATCTACGAGAAGTCTACGGAAATAAAGGATATTGATCTTAATTTACTTCTGAATGAAAAAAGACTACCAGAATAGAGAAAAGGGGCAAGAAGGATATTAGCTTCTATTGGCTTTGTAGGGAGTAAAAATATCATCGCAGCTGTGAAGAGAGCTGGCAAGAATGTCCTTGAAATTATGACAAGGGGGAATACCGCTTTCAGTGATGAGGTACCAGAGGTACCAGTAGATGATATTGTCGATTTTATTCTGTACCAGAGAAGAATTAGAAAACATATGCGAGAAGCCGTTGGTAAAGGTATACATAATCCAGAGGAAATAGTCGATTCTAATGCAGAAATCGGGAGGTTGGTAGAGAAATACTATTTTATCGTATTCCCCACACTCCGAATAAGTGAGGAATCGCAAGAGCAAATACGAAAAAAATATCCACCCAGAGATGTTGCTATTGCATATGCAAAAGAACTTATAGAGAGAAAAGCATTGTAAAAACGAGCAGGAATCTGTGGTAACTAGTGGTCAGTAGTTGTAACTTTAAAGCAATAATAAACCCCCTTGCTATGTATATGCGGTGGGTTTACCCGTATGAGTAGGATATTTTCAGATTCTCTATATTTAGTTATGAGTCGATGTAATTCTCCGAGGGTTTTTCTCCTTATCTCCCATAGAGCATCATTGGATAATTGGTAAAGAGATTCAAGACTTTCTGTAATCTGGCTAGATGCCGAAGAATCTGTAAAAAGAAGTGGTCTCTCATAAACCAACAAAGTATCCCTTTCCGATAGAGTTTCTGTGTATTTTGGTAGAGAACAACTATCGTCTACATGGTTCTTTCTGGCTAATTGTTTAAAAAGTGAAATAGCAGGACAGGTAAAGACAGTAAAATGAGGAATAAAAAGCCTTGAGTATGTCTTAAAGAAGTCACGTGCAGTATCAGTATCGTCATTTATTCGAAGATGATTTAGGAGTAAATGGGTCAAATATCCTGCTTGTATTCGACTGATTTTTTGTGCAATTTGTACGACTTCACCAATAGAAATGTTATTTTCTTTGGGCAATATCTGATCTGTATCCCCATATATTGTTATTGACCCATACCCCTTTCTATTTATTTTAGGGATATACTCAGTAGGGGAAACATCATCTAGGTGGCTTTGTGATCCTCGACTATTTCTGCGAGATTCATGGGCAATAACTCTACTAAGACTTTGTGCAGCGGTTTGATATAAATGATTTAGTTCTCCATGCATGCAGGAATTATATAGGACACTGTGGAAAACATAAATAACTACGTGAGATGAAGTTTATCTGACAGAGTTAGGCGTTTCATTGAAACGGAGGTATAGCGACATTCCCCAACTGTAAGGCCGTAGATTGTTGAATGCAGTACGCTATTTCTGTTAAAATCAAGAATGTCTTCCTTACAACTTGTTTCTGAATATTTTCAAAAAATTGAATCTGCAGCTGGTAGGTTAGAAATGCGGGATTTGTTCGCCTCACTCTTACAACAATTATCATCTCAAGAGGCTGCTATGATTAGCTATCTTTCTTTAGGACGGTTAACTCCAGATTTTATCCCGCTTGAGTTTCAGATATCGGGAAAGACATTACAGAAAGTCATTCAAAGCATCACAGTGTTATCAGATGAACTGTTTACCAGCGAAAATCAGTTATTAGGAGATTTAGGAAGTGTTATGCAAAAATATCACAAGATAATAGAAAAGCCACTCGACTCTGTAAGTGAAATGTACACTCTTTTAGGGAAAATAGCTTTAGATTCTGGCAAAGGCTCGCAAGAAAGAAAACAAATGCTTATTAAGGATCTATTAAACCAAGTTGAACCTCTTACTGCAAAATACGTGATAAGGATCTTAAATGGCAAATTACGTCTTGGAGCAAGTGATAAAACAATACTTGATGCATTGTCAATCACTGAACCAGACTCTAAACAGTTTGCGGAACAACTTCGGCTAGCAATGCAATATACAAGCGATATCGGTCATGTGGTCTATCTCTATAAAGAATATGGCAGATCATTTATTGAAAAAGCAGTATTTACGCCTGGAGTTCCTGTCTCTGCGAAACTTGTCGAAAGAGAAGATACCTTTGATTCTATTTTTTCACGAATCTCCACGCCATATATAGAGCCGAAATATGATGGATTACGTTTGCAAATTCATATCTACCCTAAAAATCAAATAAAGGAATCTTTTGAACAGAGAGTATGGGCTAATTTTGTCATCAAAAAAGAAAACCTCCAAGCGATCTTGGAACAATCCGTTCATGATATGTATGAAGTCAAGCTCTACTCTCGTAATCTTGAAGAAATGACGGAGATGTTTCCAGAAGTAATCGAGGCAGCAAAAGAGTTGCCTGAAATATATACAAAAGCATTGGGGAGGAAAGTGGATACTATTGTTTTAGACGGTGAAGTAGTGGGTTACAATGAGAGTGAAGCAGTATTAATGACTTATCAAGAAACAATGACACGTCGCAGAAAGCATAATATAGATAATGCTAAGAATGCGGTCCCTGTGCATGTTTTTATATTTGATATATTACAAGTGGGTAATGAAGTTTTGTTACTGCGACCTCTTTCTCAGAGAAAAGAATTCATTAAGGTTCTTCATAGTGTTGCTCAACCATTTATTATCTCTCCAACACCTTTTGAGATAATTAAAACCGCGGAAAGAGCAGAAGAATTATTTACAGAGTATGTTTCGAGTGGCTTGGAAGGAATAATACTAAAGTCACCTGAATCTATCTACGAGCCAGGAGTTCGTAACTTCGAATGGATCAAGTTTAAAAGAGATATGTCTCAAGGCCACGACTTGGCTGACACTTTGGACCTTGTCGTTCTTGGTTATTACTTTGGTGAAGGTCGACTTGCAAATAAAGGAGTGGGTATGTTGCTTACGGGGACATATGAAAAAAATACTGATACTTTTCTAAGTGTCACAAAAGTAGGTACTAAGATGACAGATCAACAACGTTTGGATATTAAAAATATTTGCGATAAATATATTGTTGCCGAGCAACCGGTACGAGTAAAAGTCCCTAAATCTCTTATTCCCGATGTGTGGTTGGAACCAAAATTAGTTATTGAGATTGAGGGCTTTGAGGTAACGAAAAGCCCGACTCATACATCTGGCTATGCAGTACGTTTCCCTAAATTTATCAAGTTTCGTAATAAAAAAGTTGAAGAGTGTACTTCACTCGAAGAACTGATCTCAATGGTGAAATAGTGATACAATACATCATAAATTGATTCATTCTCTATGAATTCTAATAATATCTCGGCTTTCCTTGAGCCAGATGAGAAAATAGTATGGAATGGTAGTCCTGTTTCATCTGTATTTATTGCATCAAGTATTCCCATAATGATTTTTGGACTTATTTTTCTTGCTATGTCATCTGTCTTTGCCGTGATGGCTTTGCTTACAATCATTCTAGCTCCTTTTGGGTTACTGTTTGTTTTGATTGGTTTAGTAATTACATTAGCTCCACTCTGGCAATATATTTCTTTAAGGAATATAGAATATGCCATTACTACAAAAAGGATTATCGTAACTGGTGGTATTATTGGAAAGGATGTCAAGGTTGTTGATTTTGATAAAATTCAGAATTCAAGTGTTGAGGTGGGTCTCTTTGACAAGCTTTTAGGTATGGATACGGGGACAATAAGGATATTTAGTGGTGAAACCGTGAGAACAAAGAATGGTACTTCTTCAATAAGTTTAGGACTGCATGCTATCCCTAACCCTTACGAAGTATTCAAACAATTAAAACAAGTATCTTTTGATGTTAAAACAGATATTGAGTATCCAAATCAAATGAGACCTCAGAATAATCCTGGATACAAAACAGAATATATGCCTGAAGATCCAATATCATCTGAGAAAGCCTAAACATGAGCGAAGTTACTCCACTTAAACATCTTGTAATTATTCCAGACGGAAATCGTCGTTGGTCAAAGCAATCAGGATTGCCAGTGTGGGAAGGTCATAGGCGATCTGCTGAGAAATTAGGGAATATATTAGAAGCTTGCAAAGAAAAAGAGGTGAAATATCTTACAATGTGGGGTTTCTCTACAGAAAACTGGAAGAGAGATCTTGAAGAAGTAAATTTCTTAATGGACTTATTTATCCAACTACTCTCATCAAAGAAAAATGATCTTATTAAGAATGAAATCCGTTTTAGACATTTAGGAAGAAAGGATCGTCTTCCCGAAAAACTCCTCAGTGTTATAGATGAGGTTGAATCCGAGACAAAGCAGTTTACTGAATGGAACTACCAAGTTTGTCTTGATTACGGTGGTCGTGATGAAATTATTCGTGCAGCAAATGCAATTTTAAGGTCTCGTAAGGAATCCGGAGATTGGGGAGATATCACGGAAGAAGAATTTGCTGGTGTACTTGATACCAAAGATATTCCAAATCCAGATCTTATCCTCAGAACATCTGGAGAAAAGCGATTAAGTGGCATGATGCCGTTTCAATCGGTATATAGCGAACTTGCGTTTATTGAAAAGAATTATCCAGATGTTACAAAAGAGGATGTTATTTCTGTTATTGATGAGTATTACAATAGACAAAGACGTTTTGGTGGATCATAATAGTTAATGAATGATTTTTATTCTTCTCTCTCTTCTCCTCCAGTTGTCATAATCGTATTTGCAGTTCTTATCTTTGTCTTATTTATTATATTTACAGTCCTCAGAAATCGGAAAAACCCTTATAAAGAAGAGTACTCACAGTTGCTTTTAGAACTTCAAAGAATTTCACGAGTTAAGAATCAAGCAAAGCAGGCAGAATGGCAACGTTTAATCTCCCGGTGGGATAATTTTATCGGTCGATTACTTGGCTCACTTGGGTACATGGATGAAAGTGTTAATCAAAGAATCCGTCGAGCCATGGAAAGCAAGCAACTTGACTATGAGGAATTTAAAATGGTGAAGAGCTTTCATCTCATGCGTAATCAAATAATGCACGAAGATAAACACATTTATCCTTCTGATGAGCAACTTGTATGGGCGATGTCGAAGATTATCAAGAAATTGGTATAACTATTAATCTGCGGTAATAATGCGAACGCGTTTTTCTAGCTTTTTAGGTCTTTGTGAGAAGATAAATATGCCACCAGCTAATACACCGATAACTCCAAATATAGTAAGCGTCTCATTAATACCTAAATCATCGGGTATTGTCGTTCCCCCACCTGTAGTTGCTACGGTCATATCGCCGTCTGTTGCACTTTGCAAAACCATCTGTGGAGGACTATTTGTATCTAATGCGACCGAAACCTGACTACTATTCTCACCAGTAAAGATAAAATCCAAATCTGAATTACCACTTGCTTTTGCACGAAAAGTAACAGTAGCAAAAGAAACTTCTGTAGTAGACAGTTCGGGGAAAGTACAAGAAGCACCACCAGTTGCAAAGCCAGTAATCATCAAAACTCCTTGAGAATTATCAGATGCGTAGGAACTACTATCTGTTGGGTATTGGCAGAAAAGACTCGTCGTGCTGACGTTTGTTATTTCTAATATGTTCGGATTGAATTGAAGTATCGATCTGACAGTAGACACTCTTTTTGTAGAAGAGCTTGTTTTTAATTTTATTGTAATTACTTTTGTATCTCCAACATTCACAGTAGAGGTTTCTGGTTGTAAAGAGAGTTGTATTGTAGCAGTGGTTTGTGCCGAAGAAATCGGAACAAAGAACACAAATATAAGTAAGAATGGTATAATAAAAAGATAGAGAGTCCGTTTCATAGATTAATAGTAGCACGATGTTGGTATGATGTCATTCGAATATAAAAAGAAATTTGGACAGAACTTTCTAACATTTGTGCCCCAAGAGATATTTATCCCAGATGATTTACTTCGCTCGTTCAGGAAGTTAACAATTGTTGAAATTGGAACAGGTTTAGGAGCACTCACAAAAGAGATTGCCCAACATTATTCATTTGCATTAGAAGATACAAAGATTGAATACCATTGTATTGATATTGATGATGAAGCATTAGACCTCCTGAAAGAAGAAGTTAAAAAAATAGTCGCACCAAATGTAAAATTTTTCTTTCATAATGAGGACGTACTTAAAGTAATTCTTCATGAAATGACTGAGGAAACTGAAGCCTTATGGGTAATTGGTTCACTTCCCTATAATATATCCAAAAAGATTGTTAATTGGCTTTTTGAGCAATTGACGACTATTTCTGTGCGCGCAATCTTGCCAGTTAAATTCATTATTCAAAAAGAAGTCGCAGAGCATTATGTGGACTCAAAGAATACACGAGATTTCCTTTCTCATGTTATGAGTATGTATGCGACAAATGCAAAAATAGCAAAAATATTAATGCCAGGGTCATTTGTTCCTGCCCCCGATGTCGTCAGTGCACTTATGGAGTTTATTCCTAAGCGAATAACGCAGGAAGAGTTCGTTAAGAAAGAGCAGATTCTTTCATTCATTAGGCAGTGTTATACATATCGTCGAAAGAAATTAAAACAATTTTTAACCAAAAAGTTAGGAGTTCGACGTGTTGGAATAATGACTGAACAATATCCATCAATTAAAAAGGCTATAGAAGGAAGGCCTGATGAAGTATTACTTGAAGAGTACAATTCACTATTTAGCGCATGTACGAACCTTGAAGAGAATTAGATTATTCCAAAGGAAGTACCACAGTATTTACAAGTGCCTGTGAAACCGGCATAGTTACAGTTTTAATTTTTATGGCATTTGCCGTAGTTACACAGATTAAATCAAAAGTGATAGTTTCTGTAGATTGTGCGGCAAAAAAGTTACTGTAATTTTGAGTACGTAATGGACCAATATTCATGCTCCAGGTACCGTTATTAGGAACAAATACTGAGATTTTTGCAGATCTTCTTGTTGTTCCTTGGATAGATGATTGTATGACACATTCACCTTGTATATTTTGTACATTCCCCGCGATAGTTTGAAACTGAGGAGTTGTTCCCAGTGCTGTAGGTGTCGTTAATGATTTATTGCCTGAATTATTTCCATAAATGAAAGTATAGTCCGTTTCTGCTGTGAGAAGAGATAGTGTCGAGTAGTGAATAAAGTACTGAGATGGAGAGCCAGAATCTCTATCGTCTTGTTTGGAAACTGTTGAAGTTGAATTAGCGAGACCATATACTATTTTTGTCTCTTCTTTAAGTGGAGTAATCCAAAATGTTGAAAATGAAGTATTTGTGACATTTGTTATTGTTGGTGAAGCATAAAGATTAAACAAGACTGACTGTGATGAAGATTGTGATGATTCAGAAGATAGTTGAATATTCTGTTGGAGAGTTGAGAAGTTTATTGGTCCAGTAAGAGTAGTTGGTGTGATTGTTGGTGTCGCAGTTGGGGTAGTTGATCCAATAGTGGTTGGTTGGACAATAACAATACTGTCCGAATCATTGGTAAAGTCGGATGATGCAAAGACAGAATCAAAATTATAAGCAGCAGTTAGTGAAATGGTATAGGGTGCTTTTTCTGCAGTCAGCGATTGAGAAGAACCAGATGATCCAGCATCAAAGACAAAACGAACTTTGGTGGTTTCGGTAACGACAACTGGTCTACCTGAAGTTGTCAGTGCCTGACTCACATCTAATAACCAGCTTCCATCAGTTTTTGGATAGATGGAGAGTGGTAAAGCGTCACCTGTTGAAGTCTGAACATATGCATAAATGAGTGTGTTTATTGGATTAGAAGAATCAATATCTCCGTAAATAGTTGTTATTGGCGATCTCTTTACTTCTGAAGTAGTTGGTGTAACAAAAGTAGATGGCACTTCTGATATTGCAGGGAAAAACGAATTTCCAATTTTAATTCTGTAATAATATTTTTTTGTTTGTTTTAAGTCGCTTAAGGTAAAAGAATGTGTTTGTAGTTCTGCATTAATAGATACTCTATCATCTGTCTGTGTTATACCAAGTGAGGAATTTTCGCCCCAGATAAGTGTTGCTTGTGTATTTTTATTTGGTGTAGCGAATGAAATCTTCACTGAATCTGGAGAATAGTTAGAAATCAAAACACGAGTCGGAGATATAATCTCAGCCAGTGCGGGAGGTTGTGATGAAAAGTACCAATATAACGCACCTATAATAAGAATAGGTACGATAATTAATAGAATTCGGAGTAAATTACCCGATGTCGTTGATGAAGATGTACGTAATATTGAAACTCTCATATTCATATCATTCTAGCAATAACTCCCAATGCGTGCAAATGTATAGAGCCTTGCAGTTGTTATTTTCTCGAGTTACTATAACAAAATATGTATCTTATGTTTTACAGAATTAATATCACTTTCTATACACAATGAACCAAGAAGGAATATATATTAAAAGAAGAATTGAAAAAAGATTAATGGAATCAATCCAAAACAAGGTGGTAACCATGATTATTGGATCTCGTCAGGTGGGAAAGAGTACGTTAATGAAAATAGCTCAAGAATTTATAAAGTCATCTGAGCAAAAAGAAAGTAATGGTGTCATTCATATTTCGAATAATTCATTTTCTTTTGTACTTGACGACATACAGCTCAGATCTTTCCTAAAAAAAGATATTCGGTATTTGCAGAAGGATATCGAATTGTCGTTGGGTGAATCGTTAGAAAGAATCCAGTCTAAGGTATATATCTTTATTGATGAGGTCCAGAAAGTACCTCAATTGTTCGATTGGGTCAAGCAAATATTTGATCAGAATGGGGTAAATATAAAGTTTATACTAACTGGGTCATCGGCAGTCGGTATCTCTGATGTTGCATCCGAGACTCTTGCCGGTAGGGTGGATTATATTACAGTATTTCCATTTACTTATGCAGAGATGATTTCATCTAAAGTTGGCATTAATTTAGAGTTTTTTGCCGATCTTATTGCAGAAATAGATACCTATAATGGAGGTGGAGTAGTGGGTAATTCAACAGATCTCATTTTGCAACAACTGCAAGCACCTGTACAAGCAAAACAGGATAATCTTACCCAAATCAAAGCGTTCTTTGATCGATATCTCCCTGAATTACGGAATAAAGTACGATCTTTTAGTAAAGAAGCAACAGCATCTGTTGTTGAGAATCTCTTTTTTGGTGGTTTACCAAGAGTACTTACCAGTCAAATAGACGAAAGAGGAAGAATGATTAAAAACTATATCGATGTTTATCTTGAAAAAGAAATTGGATCTGTCGCACGGAATCTGGATCTAGAGTTATTTGGATTAAGTCTACAGTCTTTTGCCCAGCAAAATGGGGAAACATTAAATATTAACCAAGTAAGTAAAGAAGTTGGAATATCTCGTCCAAGTCTCTATAAATATCTTGATCTTTTAGAAAATACATATTTAGTAAAGAAGGTTTATCCATTTTTACAGCACGGCCGAGATCAAGATGAATCGACAAAGGGAATAATTCTATACTATCTCGACACTGGGATTTTAAATAACCTTTCGTACGTAACCTCGATACAAGAAATGATTCGTCCGGATGTTTTTCAGCGAATAATAGGAAGCTGGTTACTTGGTGTGCTTCTCTCGGATTTTAGCGTTTTGGATAATGTACCTCCAATTTATTATTGGCAAGACTATGCAGGACATAAGATAGATTTGGTCTTCGAACGAGGTGATTTTACCTTTGGTTTTATTGGAAGAATACCGAAAGATGCTCGAAGATTTAAAGCAACAATGGAAAAATTTGCAGAGTCATCAACAAAAGAGACAATTGTTATATTCCTTCCATACTTAGACGCGACGGCATTAACTCTTGAGTATAAAGTAAATGAAGTTCAGCATAATGGCAAGAAAATACTTACTGTTGAAATACCGCTCCAGTTATTAGGGTAGACCCATCGGCATTAGATAATAAAGCCAGATAGCAGTAATGGAGATTCCTATTGAAAACCCCATAAGAACGTCAATAACATAATGATGTCCAAGCATTATTCTATTGAGTGGAACAAGTAAGGCAAAAAGCAGAAAAGGTGGTGTTGATTGTAATGGTAATGCGATAAGTATTCCTATAATAATACCTGCCGCAAGTGAATGTGATGAAGGAAATGCGTATCCATTAGAGTTTTTACCCCAGATAGGTCTTTTGCGGTGAAATACTTTTTTAAGGATAAATTCCCCAAATAAAACACACGACATAGCAAATGCGGTAAACGTAAAAGGAGAGGGGTTTCCTTCAATACTGTAGAGAAGAAAAAAAAGTGGAAGTGCAATAGTATCGGAGAGAAACTCAATGACTTTACTGAAGAAGTAAAATAGCCTATACTTTTGGGTAATATCATATAACTGGTACGAAATATTAACATCAACACTATGAGTAAAATCGTAAATTTTAGAGACGTAATCAACGAGATTCGTTTGAGGAGATGGATTAAGAGCATTCTCGTTTTCTTGCCCTTGTTTTGGGTTACTCATGTCTATACTTCACACGTAATTCAATTATTTATTGGGTTTTTAGCATTATCGCTTACCAGCAGTATAATATACATTTTTAACGATATAAAGGATGTAGATTTAGATAAAAAGCATCCATTAAAAAAGGAAAGGCCCATCGCATCGGGTCGTATGACACAAAAGACTGGTGTCGCAATTGCTTTCCTACTTGCGATCGGAGTCGCCTTCCTATTATTCTGGTTAAATTCGTCTGCATTTACATTAATTATTGTCGCAATGCTTGTCTTAAATACGCTGTATACGAACTGGGTAAAGAACATACCGTATATTGAGTTGGTGATACTCGGTGTGTTATACGCATTGAGAGCGGCCGCAGGTTTTGTTATTTTGGGATTAGGCTTACCAATATATGCTCTTTTGGCAATCATATTTGCGACTATGTTTATGAAAGCATTGCAAAGATATATCGAGTTAAAGAAGTATGGTACTAAGGCCCGTAATGTATTACGCCATTACTCAGAAGGTATTATTAAGAAAGTCCTTGTTGTTGTATTAATGCTTGGCGTTATCTTTTACCATCTGGCTGTATCATTTATTACAGGGCCACTGTTATTTGCAGACTTATCGATAATTCTTGTTTTAGCGTATATGAACGATTTTGTGTATTCTACAGAAAAAATAGACCAGATGAGTGATAATCTCATTGAATTAGTGCTTTCCAACAGGCTTTTACTTGGACTTATCGGTCTTGCTGCAGTTTCTCTTCTTCTGGCAAGATATTGGTTATAATACCGCATGGATATTCAGACATTTATAGATCAAAATAGAGATCGTTTTATTAAAGAATTAAGTGATATTCTTCGTATTTCTTCGATAAGTACCGACGAAAAATATAAATCATCGATTACTCAAGCTGCAGAGTGGGTAAAAGCAAAAGCAGAAGCAATTGGTTTTACAAAAGTGCAATTACTCTTACCAGAAAAAAGAAAAGAGGGAAATCCGATAGTGATAGGAGAATATATTACAGACACAAAATTACCAATTCTTACTATCTATGGTCATTATGATGTCCAACCAGTGGATCCTGAATCGGAGTGGACAAATAAACCCTTTGAGCCTGAAATAAGAGATGGTTTTATCTATGCGCGCGGAGCAACAGATAATAAAGGGCAATTTTATACCAATTTAGCAGCAGCTGAATACTATATTAAGTATGTAAAAGAAAAACGTTTTAATATCAAGCTTTTTATTGAAGGTGAAGAGGAAACCTCAGGTGAGACTGCCGATGCCGCAGTAGAGGATCCAGCCAATAAAGAACTACTTAAAACTGATTATTTATATATTTCTGACGGACCATGGGTTAATAGAGAAACACCATCGATTGAGTATAGTTTACGGGGCTTGATTTATTTCGACTTACATTTAAGAACTTCTTCACGAGATATGCACTCGGGGCTATATGGCAATGTGGTGATGAATCCAGGAAACTTGGCAGCGTATATTATCTATAAAATGAAGGATATTAGAAAAAATACAATACGAGTACCTCAATTTTACAAAGCAGTTCGTAAGCCAAGTCGTGAGGAATTTACTCAACTAAACAAAGTAAGTACAACTTGGGAAGCAATTAAAGAAGAAAGCGGGTCAAAAGCAGTAACAAAATATCTACGAAAAAATGAAGAGTTTTCCCCTCTGACATTAACAGGTTTACGCCCAAGCTTTGATGTTCATGGAATAGAAACAGGATACAGAGAATGGGGCAAATCCAAGACAGTCATTGCATCAACCGCATCAATCAAATTTAGTCTTAGGTTAGTGGCTTACCAAGATACAACAAAGAGTGCTGAATTGGTGCGCAAGTATATTATGAAAATCATGCCAAAAGGTGTGGAGTGGGATTTACAATTATTAAGTTCTTCTAAACCATACCTTACTGAACCAAATGACCCAGAGATGAAGAAGTTACTTAAAGCATTTGAAATAGGCTTTGGCAAAAAAGCTTATATGACTACGAGTGGTGGATCAATTGGGGTAGTAAATACCTTTAAAGAATCTCTCGGAACGATTGCATTATTTGGAAATTACGGTTTTCCTGAAGATGGTATGCACGCACCAAATGAGTGTTTTGCCATATCCCAAATAGAAGGTGGTATAAAAACGTTTGTGGCATTCTTAGAGAACAGTGAGCATTAGCCCTTAATAATTTCATAATTATCCAATATTGTTCTTCCTGCTTTTACATCTGCAGGTTTACAAATTGTTTGCCCGAGTACTACAAAAATGTGATTTGTTTTTTTCCATAAGTCTTCCGGCAACTTTTTACGCAAGGCCATTTCAGATTCAAGTGGTGTATTTGTATTTATATAGCCGAGATAGTTTAGCAATCTATGTACATGGACATCTACACAAATACCGGGTTTGTCAAAACATACACTGACTATAAGATTGGCTGTCTTTCTCCCGACTCCGGGTAGTTCTATAAGTTCCTCAATTGTTTCTGGGACTTTATTATTAAACTTCTCTTTAAGTACATAGGGAAATCTTTTTAAATGTTTTGCTTTAGTTTTATAAAATCCAATTGGGAAAAGTATTTTGGCAAGTTCTGGTTCTGGAATCTTTTCTAGGTCTTGGGGTATTTGAACTTTTGAGAATAATATTGGGAGTCTTTTACTGGTTGTAGTATCGGCAGTACGGGCAGAGAGTATACAAGTGATGAGTGCTAGAAAAGATGATTTAGTTTTCTCAAAAACATCTTGTACAAGAGGAGGATGTGTTGGCTCTAAGAGACTTTCTAGTTCATCGTAGAGTTGGTGAATTGTTACTTTCTTCTTAAGCATTATAGATAATACCATAACTAGGGTTGTTTAAGAGAAGTAAATAACCTATAATCCGTGGATGTTTTATGAGTTTGGACCGAGAATAAAGAAAGACTATCAATTTCTGGATATTGTAAGGAAATATCGAAAACCAGATAATGAAATAAATAAGTTAGAGGTAGTTCACGATGCACAGGTTCTTATAACAGAATTACTACTAGGGAGGATACAATTAAGTGGCGTGCTTATTAATATTCTAGATAGAAGAGGAGTTGTAGACGTACCCGAACGACCACATATAGTGGATGTAGGCCATTCTCTCTTACCATTACCCGAAATAGAACTTTTTGATTATAGGCCGAATCTATCAATTCAAGAACGATATAAATATGTGGAACAAAAGAGGGCTCGAGTCTGGGAGACTTCATGGTATTATTTTTCACATCACCTAAGAGAAGGAAGTACAAATCCACTAATTGCTGCCTTAGATATTACGGGTTCATTGTACGATTATTACCTCACTAATAAAGCAAATCTGGTTTTTGGATCCACAGTATCTGCATTTAACCGGAGCAATGACAATATTTGGCAGACAATAACAGTACTTAGGCATTCAATTATTAGTTTGTGATAATCATTGCAGTAATCGGTTTCATATCCTATAATTCACTATGGTTAGAATGATTTCGCAACAAAAACTTCTCTCAAGCCGAATCGGTTCTGTCCTAGACGCCAATTCCCAGTAGGGAATTTTTATTTTCATATGCATTCTCTGTATAATCGTTTAAACAATCTTAATTTATAAAATATAAAATGATAGAAAGAATTCAAATAAAAGAATTATCCTCCAGAATAGGACAGGAAGTCGCAGTTGCAGGATGGGCTCATGGAATTCGTAAACAAGGTTCATTAGTTTTTATTCTTGTCAGAGATATTACTGGTATTGTGCAGACAGTTGTGACGAAAGAGGCACCAGAAGCCTTGGAAATTGCAAAGGAATTACAGTTGGAATCAGTAATATGGATAAAAGCCTTAATTAAGGAAGAAAAACAAGCACCGGCAGGCTATGAATTACTTGCTCGTGAGATTAAAGTTCTTGGTGCTGCTCATCCAGAATTACCAATACAAGTCGTTGAAAAAAGCGCATCAGAAGCTGATCAGCAAGTTCGAATGGATTGGAGGTTTATTGATCTTCGTAAACCAGAAAAGACATTAATATTCAAAGTGTGGTCTACAATGGAACAAGCATTTGTAAACTATTGTACAGAGAAGGGGTATATAAACCTTCATAGTCCAAAACTCATGAGTAGTGCGAGTGAATCGGGATCTGAAGTCTTCGAAGTAAAGTACTTTGATCGGAAAGTATATCTTGCCCAGTCTCCGCAATTCTTTAAGCAAATGGCAATGATGTCTGGATTTGAAGGAGTTTTTGAAATTGGACCGGTATTCCGTGCAGAACCATCATTCACGACACGACATGCGACTGAATTCACTGGTTACGACCTTGAAATTTCTTATGTAGATTCTCACAATGATGTCATGACAGTGCAAGAGGAATTTATCGTTGCCATAATGAAAAACATAAAAGAAAAGCATGGAGCAGAGATAAAGGAACAATTTGGACTAGATATTACAATTCCAGCACTCCCATTTCCAAGGATTACTATGAAAGATGCAAAAGAGATTCTCAAAGAAAGAGGGGTAGAGAGTGAGAAACTAGGAGACTTTAGTCCAGAAGAGGAACGACAAATGGGAGAATATGTTAAAGAAAAATATGGACATGAATTTGTCTATGTTACTGAGTATCCAATTACTGTCCGTCCTTTTTATCACATGAGATTGGAGAACGACCAAACGCTCACAAAGAGCTTTGACTTGCTGTTCAAGGGCGTTGAAATAACGACAGGTGCACAAAGAGAGCATCGTTATGATATTCTCCGTAAACAGGCAGTAGAAAAGGGTATGGATGTTCCTTCACTAGAGTATTACCTAGACTTCTTTAAATATGGTGCACCACCACATGGTGGATTAGGCATGGGGCCAGGAAGAATGGTGATGAAGCTACTAGGGCTAGAATCTATCCGAGATGCAAGCTACTTGTATAGGGGTGTGAAGAGAATTAGTCCATAAAATAAATTTGTAATTCTGTTTCTCTGTCAAACCAGAATCAAAACCTATTTAGATCAGAGGCGACGATGTGAGGTTAGTTTTTTGTAGTATTAGTTTCTGTTCCTACTCAAACAAAATGATAGATTGTTATCATTTTGTTTGAGTTCCGCGTTTTATCAATGAGTTAATTAATGTAAAACGCTCATTACTTACATTCCCATTCAGTCAAGGTCTGTGTACAGCTAAGTGATCCTACTCCATTTCTAATGGTCCAGGCATATTGTTTACCGGCAAGGGTAAATTTTGTAATAGAGGGTCGTCCAGTAACAATAGATATTGATTTGGTGGCTTGGAAGTCCCTCTTATAATTCTTTGCAACAACTCCAACCCCTTGTTGTATGTCGTCGGCGATAATCTGTACCCATGCTTCTTCGGTAGTTTCTAAATTGAAACTTGTCGATTTTGGTGCATTATCTTGCTTTGCCTGTTCTGTCTTTGTCTCATCGTAGACAATAACTATTTGTTTGGTGTTTTTTCTTTCCTCAATACCTTTCTTCCATGCTTGTATGGTGTAAATATTCTCTCCAGCTTTTAAAGTAACGGGAACTGAAAAAGTCTCATCTTGAGTAAGTGTTACGGGGTTCCCATTTAGAGTGACAATAACAGAATCTTCTGTAGAACCTTTTATATTGTAGGTTGCACTTTCTACACTGATCGGGGAAGTATTTGGATTTACGATGTCCAGAATCGGAGGTTGTTGTACTTGGTAAAATTGATAGATTAGTAGGCCGACTACTAAGGTAAGAAAACCAAAAACACCAGCAATAATAATAGATTGTGGTGTAATTGAAATGCCATCGGTGCTTATTTTATTTGTATTTTTACTAATAACTTTATCAGTTTCTCCAATTTGGCGACGATAAATAGCAACTAGCTTTTCTGCTTCTAGATTAAGAACATTTGCATAACTTCGAATAAAACCTCTTACAGCGGTGGATGAAACAAAGCCTTCAAATTCATTATTTTCTATTTTAAGAAGGTATTGAGACTTAATTCGGGTAGCTGAAGAGATGTCTTCGATAGTCTTGTGAGATTGTTCCCTCGCTTTTTTTAAGATAAGTCCGACAGTAAGCATATAGCTATTTTAGCATTTATTACACCTTGCTTAATACTTTGATATATGAGCACGAGAGATAAAGTTGGCCTGCCATAATCAGGCGAAGCATAAATACTCGAGAGTATTTATAAATAGTGACTCATACTATAAAATTTAAAAGTATTAAGATAATTTTTTAGATTAGATATGAGCATAAATCATGATGATGAAGACAGATATGAAAGAATTACGGAAAGAAGTATTTATGATGTGTACAGTGATATTGCCTGCTTTGATCTTAATAATCCAAATTATCCCGAAATAAGACAAGCAGCAAAAGAGCTATACTTTCATGACAAAGAACAGCGAACGAAAGGTAACCCTAATCAGGGTGACCTTATTCAAGAAGATATTTTCCAAATTATTACAGTAGAAGATATTATACATACACTCGATCGGCAAACAAGTTTATTTATAAATAGAAATAATCCAGATGAAGGAAACAGCTATGTAGATTTTTATGGAAAAGAAATGATAATAAATCCAGACGATATTGTGAAGGGATTAATGCTAGTACGAAGATTCTTTGAAAGGAGAGGATGGTCTGAAAGTGCATAAGCGATGCGCCATCTACAAGAAGTAGATATGAGAATTGAATACGCTATACCCTTGTTTCCTATCCAAGTCCTGAGATCACGAGTCATTGATTTATTCAGTAGCTTAAAAAACTGTGTAACACACTACTTAATTTAGTAAAAGAGATATGGAATTTAGGAAAGGCATAAATGATCCAAGGAAGGGCCTCTTCATAGAGATAGCTGGTTTTTATGAGAATATTTCAGCAGAAATATTGCAATAAGTTGGTATTGAATTAGTCATTGTTACCGCAATGGACGATATCTGTAATTCACTTCTTAGAGCAACAGAAACTGGAGTAGTGTGAGATATTATAGAAAAGTTATATAATTACTTTGCCGGACTTGATCCAGAAGCAAGAATTTAAGCTTAGTTAATACTTTAGACAAAATGAGCACACAGCATTACGAAGAGGGAAATAGAGTCGTTAGTCAAAAATATTTTTTTGGAGTTAATATTGATATAGAATTTTTACAAAATTTTGATGGTGAAGAATTACCGTAGTTGGAATATTCAGACTTTCCTCTTATTTACGCTATAATACCTTAATGAAATTTCAACTTAATTCCCTTTATTCCCCAACCGGAGATCAGCCAAAAGCCATTGAAAAAATGGTGAGTGGTATTCGTAAAGGCGAAAGGGATCAGGTTTTACTAGGTGTTACGGGTAGCGGAAAAACTTTTTCAGTTGCCAACGTAATTCAGCAAATTCAACGCCCTACGTTGATTATCAGTCATAATAAAACACTTGCCGCTCAGTTATACCAAGAGTTTCGTGAGTTCTTTCCAAAGAATTCAGTGCAATATTTCGTGAGCTACTATGATTATTACCAGCCAGAGGCGTATATACCACAACGAGATTTATATATAGAGAAAGATGCGGATATTAACGAAGAGATTGATAAATTGAGACTTGCAACAACCGCTTCACTCTTAACACGAGAAGACACCATTGTGATTGCTTCAGTTTCAGCCATTTACAATATTGGGTCACCTACTGCTTGGCAAAATGCAATGGTTTTGGTCAAAAAAGGTGACAAAAAAAGCTATTTAGATTTACAGAGTGATTTAGTCAGCCTCTTTTATGAACGTAATGATCTTGATTTTAAAAGAGGGACGTTCCGTGTCCGGGGCAATTCTCTTGATATCTATATTTCTTATGCCGATGTTGGACTACGAGTATACTTTGAGGGTAACGAAGTGACAAAGTTTGAACTATTCCACCCGGTTGATGGCACCAAATACACAAACTATGAGTACTATGTGGATATGCTTATAGATTACGAAGGTGAGGAAATTAATAAAGTTGTTCTCTATCCTGCAAAACACTATGTAACCAATCTTGATGAACGAGAATCCAGCATCAAGATGATTCAGAGTGATCTTGAAAAAAGATTACTTGAGTTAAAGGCAGAAAAGAAAGAAATAGAAGCATATCGTTTACAGCAAAAAGTAAATTATGACATAGAGATGATCCGCGAGATCGGCTACTGTAAGGGTATCGAAAACTACTCCCTCTATTTCGATGGACGTAAACCGGGAGAGGCTCCAAATAGTCTTTTGGAATATTTTCCTAAAGATTATCTTCTTGTGATTGATGAATCTCATATTACAATTCCTCAGGTTAGGGGTATGTATAACGGTGACCAGGCACGTAAGAAAACACTTGTTGATTACGGGTTTAGAATGCCATCTGCCATGGATAATCGTCCGCTCAAATTCGAGGAATTCTTATCAAAGATGGGGCAGACTTTGTATCTTTCGGCAACACCAGAAGAATATGAGCTTAATAAGGCAGGAAAAGACAACATTTCAGAACAGTTAATTCGTCCAACAGGAATTATTGACCCCGTTGTTGAAGTAAGACCTGCAGAAAATCAGATTATTGATCTGATTGCAGAAATAAAAAAAACTATCGCGAATGGTCATAGGGTTCTTGTGACAACACTAACCAAAAGAATGGCAGAAGATCTTGCTGATTACCTAAAGGAAGAAAAAGTAAAAGTGACCTACCTACACTCGGATATTAATACTCTGGAGCGAACTGATATTCTTACAGATCTTCGAAAAGGTGAATACGATGTTCTTGTTGGTATCAACTTGCTTCGAGAAGGACTTGATCTTCCAGAAGTCGCGCTTGTCGCGATTCTAGATGCAGATAAAGAAGGTTTTTTACGGTCACGGACAAGTTTGATTCAGACTATGGGTAGGGCAGCACGACATATCGAAGGTCGAGTCATACTTTATGCAGATCAACGTACTCGAAGCTTGGAATTAGCTCTGTTCGAAGTCGAGAGACGCCGTAAGATCCAAATAGCCTACAATACTGAACACGGCATTACTCCGCAATCTATCAAGAAGAGTATTCGTGAAAGAATCTTACCAAAGGGCGAAGAGGAAGAAACAGATCCAACAAAGCGTGAAGATACTGCGCGCCACAGATTAGGTAAAGATATTGAAGTAATGGTAACAAATTTTAGAACAATGGGAAAAAAGGATCAGAAAGATATTCTAAAAACTCTTGCTAACGAAATGAAGCGCGAAGCTGAAGCCTTAAATTTTGAACGAGCGATCCAGATTAGGAATGAAATTAAGAAATTGAAGGTGTAGTCGAGTGCTCTAATTGTACTTTTCTTTGTTTATTCTCCAATCTTTTTAGTATTGTTTTTGAGATGTGTTTCAGGAAAGTAATGTAAAATGTTGTTCCTTCGTTCTCTTTACTTGTAAACCAGACCTTACCACCATGTGCGTCAACAATTGTTTTTGCAATATACAGACCGATACCTGTACCATCTGGGCGAACCTTTTTTGCATTCTCTAATCGGCTAAATCTTTGAAATATTTTGGACTGTGATTCCTTTGGAATTCCAATCCCAGAATCTTTTACAGAAACGGTTATGCTTTTATCCTTTTCTTCTAGCATAACCATAACATTGCCCTTCTGAGTGTAATTAATACCATTATCAATGATGTTCATAAGCACCTCATAGATTTTTCCCTTATCTGCTTCAATCTGAAGTTTTTGTTTCTGTGAATTCTTAATAGATACAGTGATACCTTTTGTTGTTGCTTTTAGCTGTAAATCAGCAACTATTTGGTGACACATTTCATTAATATTAACGATCTCGGGGGTAATGACAAGTCTTCCTTGCTCGATACGAGATGCATTTAATATATCATCAATAATAGTACTGAGTTGTTTTGCTCCTTGTTGGATTCTATCAAGGGTATCTTTTTGTTCATCATTTAGTGCTCCAAAATCCCCATCTTTAATCATTGTGACATATCCACGAATAATCGAGATGGGAGTTCTTAACTGATGGCTAGCAATTGAAATAAATTCAGATTTTGCGGCATCAAGTTTCTTGAGTTCTTCAACCGCATCGGCAAGGTGTTTATTAGATCTCTGTAGTTCGTTTGTTCTTATCTCTACTGTTTTTTCAAGGTCTTGGGCAAAGTTTTTCGTCTCACGATAAAGAAGTGCTCGAGACACAGCGACGGAGGTATTATTGGCGATTTTTTCGGCAAATAAAAGGTCTTTCTCTGAAAATATCTCTTCGATATTACCCGATATTAATAATATTCCATTCATTAGAACCTTTTTAGTTAAAGGCACAATGACACCAATATTATTTTTCCGCATAAATTTCACTATTGGATCGAGTGTTTCTCTTTCATTTACTGCATCTTCGTAGGTAAAGGTTTTATATTCTCTTGATTCAAGTGTTTGAAAGAACCTTAAGATTTTCTTCTCTTGCTTAGCCAGAGACTGAGTAAGGTAGAGAAAAGATTTACTATCCTTATCTATGATAGCGATATAGCACTCATGACCTGGAAAAACTCCAGTTGTATTTGTTTCAATAAGTTTACACAGAAAGTTTATGTCCAATTCTTTTGATAGATTATTGATTAAACTTTCAAGTTTTGTCGATCGTTCTTGGCTATTATTAAATCTAAATGTTATTCTATCTATGAGGTTAATAATCCTTCCACTGAAGACTCCAATGATGATTAGAAATGCGATACTAAAAGCATTATTATTAATTGTATTAAGCACAAAGAAGATGCATAGAACAAAAGAAATCTTTAAGAAGATATTAAAAAATTGTGTAAGTATAGTTGGAATATTAATGAGTCTGTACCTAAAGGAAGTATAAAAGACGATGAAATAGTAGATAGATATTATCATTGGTCCTAGTAAACTAGTTGTAGAACTTTCCAATAATGTTGGTAGTATGAGATTTGTAACGAGTATCATGAGAATAGTTAAGAATAATGTTGGCAATAGGAGTTTCATTTGAAACTTTTGGAGTCCATTTGCTATCCGAATTCTAAAAGGTAAGAATAGAATTGGACTTATGTAAGCAATTAAAATCGATATACTAAAGACTTCTCTAAATGGTCCATAGATGGTTCTCGATTGTATAAGTGAATATTCTGCAACGACACCATTCGGAACTAATGAAATAATTCCAATCATTATTCCTAATATAGAGTAAATAATGTTTATTAAATACAATCGTTTTTTTGTTAAGAATCCAAACTCATGAAATAGATAAAGCGGTAAGAATACTGCAGAAATTCCTGTTGCAGCAAAGCCAATTCTATTTGCTGAAGATATATCGATTGGGTAATTGAGTTTGAAAATTAGTCCATAATACAATGAAAACATCCAAACCAATATTAAAACATGGGATATTAAGAAGAAGAGGTGACTTAGTTTTTTTGATTTTAACAAATTCCTGAAAGTAGATATTAGAATAGATATATTTAGTCCAGTGACTAATGTATAAAAGAGTAAAAGGTAAATATCTGTACTTGAAAGTGTTTGAAAGAAAATAGTTGTATCTGGATTCACTGATCCATTATACAGTTATAACGAGAAAAGTTTAATCTTCAGAAGTATAATAATAGAAACAGGAGGCCACAACACTACCGGAGGGTGTGCCGAAAGCATTTCGACCTCTTAATATTTGCAGTATTTGATCATTAAAGATGCCTATTTGCCTTGGTATACTAAAGCTATCTACCAATCCAGCTGGTAGTATGGCATGTTCTAGACTTGCTCCGGTCACTGGGTAGAACCCTCTAATCGGTTCACCATCAATAGTGCCATTTGTTAGATTATGATAGATCTTAATTAATGATAGCGGGCCACTTTTAAATTTATGTTGATTAATTAGTTTTCTTCTTTGAGCATGCGTATCTATCCGTTCCCCGTGCTCGAAACCCATTGATACAACCAATCCTCTTATTTCAGGAAAACTATTAGATAATTCGTTAAATATGTGCGACGCATCGTCGAGAGCATACTTAACTCCTAATTGCTTGACTCGATTATTAAGCCCTTTTGCCAATGCGGATCTTATTATTAGGTTGACTTTTTGTTTAAAACTAAGCAGAGGCAGAAGCATTTTTGGATGCGCAAATACTGCTTTTCCAAATTCAATAACTGGAATATTTTGCATAAACTGATCTACATCATCAATTCTTCCAGAAAGACCTGGTAATCTCTGTGCTTTTAACTTATGGAACCAATTCGTCATTATTCCGGGTGATACCTCTGGTTTAAATACGGACTTGAAAAATGAACCATTTGTGTGAAGGTATATGGTAAGCCCACCAAGTACTAAGATTTCTCTTGTATGGCCATTGGCAAGGTCTTCTCTTACCCAGGGACCACTTGTCTTGTAAGTGCTATTTTCATTGCCTTGTAAGGGAGCATTTAGTTCTTCAACTATAAATATATAACTCTTTAAGGCCTTTTCCCTGGGGATATCTACCGTATCACCTTCGTTTATGAGTCCATTTTTAGAATATCTGTGTGACGCTAGCCACTTATATGCTTCGAATAACGCTTTCTCGTGGCATTGCATTGAGCCATCTCTTTCTGCACGAACGTCAATTTCAATAATTGAGAATTTTAAATCAGGAAACCCAATAATATCTAGGACTTTTAATTGTCTCTCTCTCGACATTATAGGAGTAAAGGAGCTCTTCGAGAAGAAACGAGCCTTAATGCCACGGGGTCTATATAGAACAGTATCCAGTTCATTAGGGTCTGCATTATTTGATAGCGACATGAGTGATTATAACAATTTACTATAAGACAAGTCAATATCCTTGTCGCATGTCGCTATTACTAGTTTTGCACAGAACAATATTTCATATGATATGTCTAATATGTCTAATTTTACACTACATAATCGCTTCTTCCAATAAATCTACCAAGAAGTCTGAGTTCTTTTAGTACACAAATACCTCAGTTTTGTGGTACAATCTCTTTTATGGACAAAATCATTATTCGAGGTGCACGAGAGAACAATCTTAAAAATATCGACGTAGAAATTCCTAAGAATAAATATGTTGTTTTTACCGGCTTATCAGGTTCTGGGAAGAGTTCTTTAGCCATGGATACGATCTATGCCGAAGGGCAAAGAAAGTACGTAGAAAGCTTGTCGTCATATGCACGCCAATTTCTTGGGGACTTACGAAAGCCAGATGTCGATAAAATAGATGGACTATCTCCTGCGATTGCTATTGACCAAAAGACTGTGTCACATAATCCTCGCTCAACAGTGGGAACTATTACAGAAATATATGACTATCTGCGATTGCTTTATGCTCGAGTTGGTATTGCCCATTGTCCAAATTGTGGCGCTGTCCTTACCTCGCAAACAATAGATGAAGTAGTTGACGGTATTTTGGGTATAATGTCACACGAATTAAAGACTGACGATATTGCGAAACGCTTTACTTATCGCGCAATGATCACTGCGGTTCCTGTTTCGGGTCGCAAAGGTGAGTATGAACAAGTCTTTCTTAACTTAAGAAAGCAAGGTTGGAACTTGGTACGTGTTGACGGCATTTATTACGACTTACAGCAAATCCTTCCACAGTTAGATAAATATAAAAATCATGATATTGAAGTTGTAGTAGATACACTTACAGTGTCGGAGTCGCTTATAAAAGATGAAGTGCTTCTGAGAGAATTAAAAACCAGGATATTCCAGTCTGTAGAAAGCGCGTTAAAAATAGAACCAACTTTTGTTAGAGTTCTTGAAATCCGTGATCCAATCAAAGGTATTCCAGCAAAACCTAATGCTTTATTACATACAGATTATAGTGTTACCAAGAGTTGTAAAAAATGTGGAATCTCGGTACCAGACTTTGAACCAAGGGATTTTTCATTTAATTCACCTCATGGTGCATGTCCAGAATGTAGCGGTTTGGGTGTTATTAAGAAGATTAGCCAAGAAGAGGTCCTTGATGAGAAACGTTCGGTACTTGCTGGCGGTATTGTTCCTTATGCAAAATTAATGGAGAGAGATTCATTCTTTAGACGACTTCTAGAGGTAGTTTCTGATGAAAATTCTATTCCACTTCATATCCCTGTGTCACAACTAACTCAAGGAAAGATTGATGTACTATTGTTTGGAACCGGCGAGCAGAAATATAAAATTACCTATTTCTCTAGTCAAGATGGGACTGAGCGCACAATGTCTGCAAAATTTGAGGGAATTATCCCTAACCTCGAGCGAAGATATAGAGAGACCCAATCTGACTATATCCGTAATGAAGTAGAGAAATTTATGACAACAGTAACTTGTCCAGAATGTAATGGGACTCGTCTTAAGAAAATCACCTTGGCAGTGCAGGTAAAAGATCAAAATATTGCAGAATTAAGCAATCGAACGATTGCAAGCTTTTACGACGAGATTACCGGGCTTAAGAAAATATTGACAGGTAACTCACAGATTATTGCAGACGGAATTATCAGAGAGATTGTTTCTCGAGCAAAGTTTCTTCTTGATGTCGGGTTGGAATATCTCACTATTAATCGTTCGGCAGGCACATTGTCTGGTGGCGAGGCTCAACGTATTCGTCTTGCTAGTCAGATAGGTACCGGGTTATCAGGTGTTATCTATGTACTTGATGAGCCTTCTATCGGACTTCATGCACGAGACCAACATCGATTAATCGGAACACTTAAAAGCCTTAGGGATCTTGGAAATAGTGTTATTGTTGTCGAGCACGACAAAGATACCATGCTTAATGCAGATATGGTCTTAGATTTTGGGCCTGGCGCAGGAGCTGGTGGTGGACGAGTAGTCGCGCAAGGATCTCCAAAAGACTTGATGAATAATAAAGATTCTGTAACTGGTCCATACTTAAAAGATGACCAACTAGTCAAGAAGAATGTAAAAAAACTAATGGCAAAAATGCCCGAGAAAAAAGATCCATCAATTAAAGCTCCTGCTCGTGATAGATTCGTGGAGATTAAGGGAGCATCAACTCATAATTTGAAAAGTGTTACTACGAAGTTTCCTTTGGGTAAATTTATTTGTGTTACTGGAGTATCGGGCTCTGGAAAGAGTTCATTAGTAGTAGAGACTCTTCTGCCTGCTTTACGAAAGACTTTTGGATTTAAAGTGGATAGTGCAGACACAAAATATGAGAATATTTTTATTTCTGGGGTTATTGATAAGTCTCTTTATATTGATCAGTCCCCAATTGGGCGTACTCCTCGAAGTAACCCCGCAACATATACAAAAGTATTTGATGATATTCGTGAATTATTTGCGCAATCTAAAGATGCAAAAGTCCGTGGATATACTGCAAGTCGTTTTAGCTTCAATTTAAAAGGTGGTCGGTGTGAAGCATGTAAAGGAGAGGGGAAAATAAAGATTGAAATGCAATTCATGCCTGATGTGTATATAGATTGTGATGTTTGCCATGGGCAACGGTATGTATCAGAGGTACTGCAGGTTCGATTCAAACATAAGAATATCTCAGAAGTTTTAGGTATGTCTATAACAGAAGCAAGAGAATTCTTTAAGGATATTCCAATGGTCCGTGAAAAGATGGATGTACTTCTTCAGGTTGGTTTGGGCTATATTAAACTGGGGCAACCTGCTCCTGCACTTTCGGGTGGAGAAGCACAAAGAGTGAAGTTAGCCTCTGAATTAGGTAAGCGAGCTACAGGTAAGACGATTTATGTACTAGATGAGCCAACAACCGGTCTCCATTTTGTGGATATTGAAAAGTTAGTAGCCGTACTTAAAGCATTAGTCAGAAGTGGTAATACCGTTATTGTTATCGAACATAACCTGGACTTTATCATGGAAGCTGATTGGGTTATTGATGTTGGTCCAGAGGGTGGAGATGGTGGTGGAGAGATTAATTTTGAGGGCTCGGTTGAGCAATTAAAGAAGTCGGACACTTGGACCGGAAGAATGCTTGCAGAATACGCAAAAGAATAACGTTTTTGAATAAGAAGCGTGCCTTTCCATAGAATAGGAGTCTGTATGTCCGGTATAATATTCGTATGATATCTTTATTAGAGAAAAAACTTCAAGATCTTCCTCAACGGCCAGGAGTATATCTCTATTACAATAAAGATCGCAAAATTATCTATGTTGGAAAAGCAAAAAACCTGAAGAATCGGGTTCTTTCTTACTTTGTTCCCACTTATAAAGGTCCAAAAACAGAGGCATTAGTCGCAAATATCTTTGATATGGAGACGATTGTTGTGAGGTCCGAGCTAGAGGCTTTCCTTTTAGAATCTGAATTGATTAAAAGATATAAACCAAAGTATAATATCGACCTTAAAGATGATAAATCATATGCATATATCGTTATTCAAGACTATACTTTAGAGATTGAGGGGGTAAAGTATACTCTTAGTAGAATTTATTCTACTCGTACAAAGAAATTAAAGAGAGCGACGTATTATGGTCCATTTCCTGCAGATGGACTGACAATGAAACGTGCACTTAAAGCCTTACGAAGAGTTTTTCCATATTGTGAGTATTACGGCAGTTCTTTAAAACAGCATGTTCAAAGAGGAAGAGCATGCCTCTATCATCATATCGGCCTTTGTCCGGGAACCTGTCTTGGGGTAGAAAACTTTGCAAAACAACAACACAATATGAAAGAGTTGCGATTCTTCCTTGAAAAAGGATATACAAAGACAATTGAAGATTTACAATTAAAAATGAAGCAATTAAGTGACTCTTTGCAGTTTGAGGAAGCGCTGGAGATCAGGAAACTCCTTGATAAGATCTTTGTTCTTGAGACAACTGAAATTCTTCCCGAACAATATGTGCAAAATCCAAATCTCGTTGAAGATCTTTATCTTAAAAGACAACAAGATTTACAAGAGTTATTTGGTCTCGATCATGTTCCTGATAGAATTGAATGTTACGATATCTCAAATATAATGGGAGATTGGGCAACAGGTTCGATGGTTGTGAGCGAGGGGGGCAGACTTGAAAAATCACAATATAGACGATTTAGAATCAAATATACGAAAGGGATCAGCGATTTTGGAATGATGACAGAAATAATGAAGCGCAGAATAAAGCATGACTGGAAAAAACCAGATATCTTTCTTATCGATGGAGGAAAAGGCCAAGTGAGTGTTGTCTTGCAGTCAATTAAAGACACTCCCTTTGAAGTAATTCCAATTGTCGGTATTTTTAAACCAAACGATTTTTTTATGCGTAAGATTAATGATAAATGGAGAGTAATCAAGGCACTTAAAAGTAATGGAGGCTATCAACATTTACGAGAATTAAGAGATGAAGCTCACCGATTTGCAAAGGGCTACCACAAGGTCTTAAGGAATCGGGAAACAACAGAAGGGGTGAAGAAATAGAGTTTTTGTTAAAGTTATAGATGATCTCACATTTCGGCCTATTTTAATAACATTTCTAAAAATTATGAAATCGGTAGTTTATGAAGTAAATCTACCGTCCGCTTATTTCCTTCCAGCCAAATAGTACGAAATTGTTTATACTATTTGGCTAGTTCCGGTTTTCGTCTATTAGCCTTTCAAGCATAAATACTCAATGTTATAATGAATCAATGCCCACACGTTATCTTTCACCGAAGCAAATCGCTGACCAGAAGCGTAAGAAGAATATCTTCTTTCGTTTTCTTGAGCTTTTTAAGTTTCAAAGGCGTCAAAAACTCCCATCTTCTGTAGCTGATATCGTCGAGAAAGAACTGAGACCTTCAGAAGTTGCTGCCAGAAAGATTACGATACGAACGATATTTTTTATTATTGCTGTTATTATTTTGTTTATCTCGATGGTCCTTTTTACACTTTCAGGGATTCCAGCAAAAGTACTAACTAATATACAGGCAATTATTACACCAAAAGGGGAATTAGTAGTAACAACAGAATTTTTTCCTGCTGAAGTCATATTAAATGGAGTTTCTTTAGGTTCAACACCTTTAACAGTAAACACAGTCCAGGCAGGTGAAGGAACATTGCTGCTTAAGGCTAAAAACAATCCAGAGAACTATTTTACAGATCTTACTATTCCACTTGTTATTTCATCTGCTGCAACGACGGTAGTCACAGCACAAATCGGTCCATCTATTGAGTCTTCTAGCTATACTGTCGTTTATTCTCGTCCAGAGGATCGTGCGAAAACAGAAAGTTTAATTATAACTTCGGTACCTGCGGGCATTACCGTACTTATTGATACAAAAGAAGCAGGAGAGACACCGTTCAGTCTTGCAAATTTGTCGGAAGGAAAGCATTCAATAACGCTTCGCTCGAGCGGATTGCGAGAAATAAATATTGATATCCAAAAGCAACAAGGTCGAACAATTGTTATTTTCTCAAAGTTGTACCAATTTATTACTAAAGATGGCGGACTATGAAGATTAATTCATTTACCGCAACAAACGCACCGTTGACTTGTATCGTTCATTTTTCGAATCCTGTAGGTATTAAATTGGCAAAGATGTTACTTGAACAGGGAAGTAAAGTCGTCCTTATCGATTCATTTTCTACAGAAAAGAAGCATATTATCTCGGATCTTGTGAAGCACGAAGACTGTATCTTTATGGATATCGAGACTACTTTTACTAATCTAGAAAAGTTTAAAAAGATTGATTACATTTATTATTTTGAAAATCATGTTATCCAAGGCATTACTTATAGAGCACCACAAAAGGGTACCTCTGAAATAAAAGCACTTCAACACCAATCGTTTACATCTGAAACAAATCGTTTGGATGCATATATAAAGCTAGCAATAGAGTATAAGGCAAAATTTCTACTCGTAACTTCGGGGATTATTAACCAATTAACGAGCCTTGTTCCTGACCAAAGTATTCAATTACAAAAATATGCAGAGTCTTTGTTTTTAGAATATTTCGGAAAATCGAAATTCAATGGCCGAATTGTTCGTATGGCCGAGGTCTATGGAGAAAATATGGATTTGAATCTTCCAACACCATTAAATCGTATGATTCGAGAAGTCCTTTATACAGATGTAGTTTCTATTTATGGTGAGGGTTTGCAGAATAATTACTATGTTTCAGTTACAGATGCTGTTTATGGTCTTTTAAAAGTCAATTTTCTAGAAAGGTCAAAAGGAAAAACCTATTTTCTTGCGGAACCACACCCAGTAAGTACGCTTAATTTAGCATATAAATTACTTGAGATTACTTCATCCGAGAAAGAGGTATTATTTAAAGATGCAGAGCCTGTGCAACAGGTCGAAATGTCTTCTTTCCCTCATGTTTTACCCGCTCAAGAATCTGGATGGGAGCCATTACTACACTTTAGTAAAGAACTACAAAATATAATGCCCTGGGCCGCAGAGTCTCTAAAAAGTACGTGGAATCAGCCAGACGAAAGTATCCAAGAAGATACTGAAAACGTAACACTGAGAGTACACACAAAAGATGAAGAAACAGACGACACTATTAATAAAGGAGTAGATAAATCTTCTGTGCAAGTTGATTTATTTAGAACACTCATTAGGAATCCGATAGTTGGTTTCTTTTCATTATTCCGACAGAGGAAAGGGCAGATTAATGAAGAGGTTAAAGCACAGAGAAAAACAAATGCGGTTCCCTGGCTAAAGATAACTATTATAAGTATTTTTACTATTAGCTTTGTACTTATTTTTACACCGTATATTCTTTTTGGTGTCTCCGCGTATCGGTTACATACACAAGTGAATGAAGCGCGAAATGCTTTGCTTACTCGTAATACAGAAGTATTTAAAAGGCAATCAAAAGAAATGCAAATGACAGTGCAAACTTTAAAAACTACTCTTGGCTGGGTAGCATATGTTCAATACTTTAGTGAACCAGGTCAGAAGATCTATGATCAAGCCTATGTAATAATTGAGGGTTTAGAATACTATGTAATGAGTTTTGAGCAAGCAAGTACTGCTATTGGACCATTCTTTACCTATATTAACGAGTTTAAATTAGGAGAAATTAACGAGCCTGCTGGAAAAGCACCGCGAGAATATGTAGTGGAGCTCTCAAATATTTCTGAACAAAAGGAAGAGATAGCACTTGCATCCCAATATGCTATCTTAGGTGAAAAAAGACTAAATGCAGTTGTAACAGGTATATTTCCTGATCAAATTGACGTATTGCTGCATAAAGCAATTAGGGATGCCCAGCTGTATACGAAAGCGGTGACTTCATTATCCGAGATTTATCCATATATACCGTATCTTGCAGGTCAAGGGGATCGAACTAATTATCTTCTGATGGTTCAAAACGAGTCAGAGATTCGCTCAACTGGTGGGTGGTTCTCAAACTATGCAATAGTAGGTATTCAAAATGGTCGTGTTCGTCAATTATCTGTCGATGATGTCTATAATATTGATGGCCAAACAAAGGCAAAAACTGCTCCACAAGAGATGAGAGATGGACTTGGAATTAATTCCTATACTTTCTCTCTTTCGAATTGGAGCCCAGATCTAGAAAAAAGTGCTGCAGAGGCAGAGTCATTTCTAAAGTCCGCAAATAAAGTAAGCGATATAGATATAACAGTAACCTTTAATTTTGCTGTTATTCAGAAACTTTTAGAGGTTACTGGCCCTGTTACTGTTGGAGGAACTGGCCAGATTACTTCTGAGAATCTTTTTTCGAAGATTGTAGAACTGCATTCCACCTTTACTCCAGGTTCGCAACAAAAGGTTGCGATTGTATCCAAGCTTGTGCCCGTACTACTTGCAAAGGTTTCAGATGGTACTATTGATGAAAAACAAAAGCTACTCGAAGTATTATCAGAAGCGGTCGTAGAGCGTAATATTATGATAACCTCAAAGAATGAGTCATTTAACGACACACTAAAAACTAAATATAATGCAGTCATTACCCTTAATCCCCAGGATTCATTTGCATATGTAGTAGACTGGAATTGGTCTGGAAATAAAACGAATGAATTTGTCGCTCGGGAAATGAGTGTTTTATTTGATCAAAGGGTCAAAGAGGCAACACTTATTACGAAATATAAGAATGCGAGTACCCAGGATATTTATCCACAAGGTATCTACAAGAACTTTCAAAGGATATATACACCAGCAATATGGACACTTTCTAGCGCTACCGGCTATTCCGGAAATCCAAAAGTATACAGTGAAGGAGAGCAGAAGTATACCGGCCAGATGTTGGAAATAGGATTATCTAGCAGTAAAGAATATGAATTAACCTATTCGTATCTTTCATTAGGACCTAAGGTTTTCTTGCCAAAGCAGTCTGGAGTTAAATCAGAATTGGTAACGGTTTCATTTGTACTCGCAGGTTCGGAAACTGAGTTAGAGGATATTTTGAAAGCACAAGGTTTTATGTTAAAGGATGGAAAGTTATCTAAAACTTTTGTTCGGTCAGGTGATATTGAGATACGATTAACCAAATAATATGGACACTATTTCGCAACCAGAAGCTCCACTTATCCTCGTTATTGAGGATGATGAAATGCTTTGCACAATGTATGAAACAAAACTTCTTTTGGCAGGTTACGAATGTGAAGTTGCTTTAAACGGTATTCAAGGTGTTACTAAAGCCAAGCTCATAAAACCCGATCTTATTCTCCTAGATATTATGATGCCCCTTAAAGACGGCATGGAGACGTTGACAGAGCTTAAAGCAGATCCTGATACTATGAATATTCCAGTGGTTATGTTGACGAATCTTTCACAACCCGAACAAATAGAAAAATCTCTTGAATCTGGTGCTATAGGGTATATGATTAAAAGCAATTCTGATCCCCAAGAAGTTGTGATGAAGGTCCGCCAAGTACTGGCAGGAACCAAGTATAGCAAAGGAACAGCACCAATTAACCCAATAGAGCATCGAGTAAGGGACGAGATCCTTAGTTAGTTTGTATAGAAACATCCACAATATGTGTATCTACCAGCTTTTATAGTCGTAAAATATCTCTAAAAATGGTATAATAACACTATAAATCGGGGCTGTCCGGATTAGATCTTTGTTCATTGAAAGAAGTAGCCAAGCGGATTGAGACGCCGAAAATCTCTCACAGCACACAAAAGTGCAAAGGCTTTCGTATCCCGTGTTGCATCTGGAGTTAACAGTATCTTTGTAAACGTTGCTAACGCAATGAATGCAATGGTAGCTGCACCTCAGTTTGCATACGCGATTGCTTCAAGATAAGCAATACTTCTTGCTCCTCCTGTGTATGACCAGCGGGTAAGAGGGAGTTATAAGGTTCATAACGATCCTACCGGGTTTCTCGACGGTAAAGATTGTATATCGGGGATAGGTGAGCGTTTTTTGTTTTCATTCTACCGCAATCCGAAATAACCAATGAAAACTGTCTTGGGAGAAGCTTCTTTTTAAGGATGAGGAGACGTGGGTTCGAGTCCCACCAGCTCCATTGTATGTATTTCTGAATTTTAAATTCAGAAATACATACAAGTATAAGAAGAGGGACGAAGAAACTCAATCAAAATGAAAACAATTTTGCGTTTTGGGACGAGAAACCCGAGCTAGAATAACAACAATTTGTTATTTTAGGGAGTGGAAGGGGTCGAGTAGTAATTCCAAAAACACACAGATGATATTACGAGGTGACCGAGTCCCACAAAGTTCTGTTATGCGATCAGACGAAGAATGCTTTTATACACAAAGTAAAAATGATATAATTATTTATTACGATGAGAGGACTAGCCTAAGGTTTCGACCGACCGCAAATGCCTCTCTTTTTATTGCTTTTTCAATTCAAGCGTTTTTCGTAGAGTTTCTAATTGCTGTATGTAGCTGCCTGTGTTGAATTTCCTTAATAATCCCGAGTATTTCTTATTTGGAACCAGTAATTTTCCTAATTTATCGACTTTAACTAAATATTCTATTAAACAGTGAAAATCACCGTCCCCGCTTACTATAATCGCTTTATCAAAATGAGAAATCTCGATCATAGTATGAAGCACTAGTTCAGCATCAACATTTCCTTTTACTATCTTTTGTCCATTCTTTTTTATTTCAAGAGTGGGTTTGAATACTAAAATATAACCGCATCTCTGTAGAAAAGTATATAAAGCTTCATTACCCGGTAGTTGTCCGATAAATAGAAAAGCTTCGCTTACATGAAATTTATTCGTTAAATATAACCTAAATTTTTTATAATCGAGATGCCAACTACAACTTTTTATTCCCAAATTGAGGTTCTGACTATCTATAAAAGCATAATTCTTCATAGCAACATTATCTCATATTCAAAGCGAAGGATACCTAGTCGTCTTGTCCCCATCCCCTCAATACGATAAATCCGCACTGGTTTTTCAAAGACCTTGCCTTTTGGCTCATCATCAAATTCGAAGGTTGGTTCTGTGTTCATCTTAGCTCTAGGATAACATTAATATTGCGTCCTCAACAACTTTCCTTTCTGCTATACTCATTCATGTTACAGCTTATTTTCACCCTTATTTCCATCGTTATTTTCATCGTTATTGCACTACTTATCATTTATTCATTCTTTTCCCAAGTGTATCAATCTTTTTTTAATGCTGATAAGTTTGTTCCTTTTGTTCCCTCAAGGGGAGATGTAGCAAGTAAGATTGTTACCTTTGGAGATATAGAAGATGGTCACTCCATAATAGAGCTTGGTTCGGGAACTGGAACATTAGTATTTGGCATAGCAAAACTGCGAAAGATTAATATCCTAGGTATAGAGAAGAGTCTTTATCTTACGCTAATTGCAAAATTAAGGAGTTTCTTTATTAAAACAGATTCGCAGATAACTCTTAAACACGGAGATTTACTAAACGAAGACTTCTCTAAATACGACAGAATCGTTTTTTTTCTGACACCGAATATTGTGAAAAATTATTTACACGATAAATTCCTTAAAGAATGCAAAAAGGATGTAGTCATTATTAGCCACGGATTCAGAATGGAAAGCAATCAATTTACAGAGGAGAGATTTGAATCTGGACATTGGAGCTTTCAGAGGTTTGTATATGTGTATAAGCGAAGCTAAAGTAATTATTTTTGAAAGTTACTTCTTGTAACAATTTTATAAGGAGTTCCACCAAGATCCTGAGCGCAAATAATTCTTACCTGTTGTTCGATTTTTCCAAATCCTGTCGAGATTGCTGGATAGAAAACATCTATAGGAATAAAAACATTTTGATCTTCAAGAGCTGCATGTAATTGCTCTCGAGATTGGTACGCAATTCGGTTCCTTTTTACAGGATCGTTACGCAAGTCTTCTTTTGTAATCGGAAATATATCAATATCTGAACCCTTAGTCATATCACCTCTCTCTATACTCCCAACAATAACAAATCCATCTATAGAATCGTTTCCATGTAGGACCGCTTGTACAGCCAGTATCTAATCGATAGTTAAATGAATTACGTTCACTGTTTTCTAGTAGTTTACCTTTATCTTCTTTCATAAATACTAGTGGTTCTTGATTCACAATAAGATAACTGAACAATAATTTCCTGTCTCAGTATTGCTTGACATGTTAACTATTGCGATGTTAGGATGTATTAATGTTACAAAGAAATATTACCTATCTGCTTCATAAGATCACAACTCAGATGGAGCTGCTCGAAGATGGACTTCTTCAAATGCGTTTAAATATCTCTTATTCACGGTTTCGTATCATTGTTGCTCTTAATGAAGGTAAAGAATGTCAAAAAGCAATAGCCGATTACTGGAAGATTAGCGAGGCAGCCGTGAGCCGGCAAATAGAAAATCTTGTTAAATTAGGATATGTCGTTAATTCTCAAGATGATACGAATAAACGAAAAAATAAAGCAATGTTAACCGATAAAGGAAGTCTTGCATTAAAAGAGGCATTTGAAATGCTCGATACAGAATATGATCAAATTTATAAAGACGCCGGCATTACAGACAACATGAACTTTTCTGAGTCTCTTGAAAAATTATCGCAACGAATGGGAAGAGAATTCTTTGAGACCTGTGAGGTCAAGCCTAAGGTTCCTGGATAATTCTGTAATTTATTATCAGTGGTTTTAATTAATTTGTTATTTATTATGTCATTATTTAACACACTTCCTACAGATGAGCAGTTAGCTCTAACCGTCGAGAACCTTTCAAAGAGGGGCTTTGTGGTCACCGTTGTTGGTACAAAAGTACAGGCTCTTGAGAAGGTTAAAGAGCTACTTCCAAAAGATACAGATGTACATACGGGTTCATCGACAACTTTAGATCAAATTGGTGCAATTGAATGGATTAAGAATAACCCACATATTAAGTATTGGAGTCCATTAATCTGGTCAGAAAATGATCCAGAAAAGCGCAAGGAAGTACGAAGGAATGCAGTTTCGGCATCATATGTATTAGGAAGCGTCAATGCGATCTCTATGGATGGGCAGCTTGTTGCGGTAGATGGATCAGGGAGTCGAGTAGGAAGCTATTTATTTACCGCAGAGAATCTTATTATTGTGAGTGGAATCAATAAGATTGTTCCTACTTTAGATGATGCATTTAAAAGAGTCCGTGAATTTGTCTTTCCTAAAGAAGATGAGCGAGCTACTCAAATCTATGGTAGAGGCAGCAGCATGAATAAATGGATTATTTTTGAAGGTGAAATAACACCAAACAGAGTCAAGATCGTGTTGGTGAAAGAAGAGTTGGGATTCTAGTAGTTAGGTGAAGAATACCGATATTACGAGACTATCGCTTCTTTCTGGTATACTTATGTATTAAATTGTCGCGAATAGTATGTCTAAAGAAATTCCCGTTACCATAATTACTGGCTTTTTAGGGAGTGGTAAAACGACTTTGATTAATAAGATTCTTTCGCAACATAAAGATAAGAAGTTTGGGCTCATTGTCAATGAATTTGGGGAAATCTCTATTGATGGGCAGCTTATTGAGCTAAAAACAGAAGAAATGGTTGAGCTTTCTAATGGTTGTGTGTGTTGTGTTGCTCGTGAAGATATCATCGTTTCAGTCAAAGACTTATTAAAGAAAAATCCTGGAATTGATCATATTATTCTCGAAACATCTGGCATGGCTGAAGTTGGTCCAGTCATTCAGACTTTCTTATGGTCAGATTTAGTAGAGCAGGGCGTAACTCTGGATGCAGTATTATGTGTTATTGATGCTCAAAACTTTGATCTCGGTTTTAAAGACTATAAAACAGGGATGAAGCAAGTTTACTATGCGGATATAGTGGTGTTAAATAAAGTGGAGAATGCCACAGAAAAGGCTCTTGTCGATATTAAGAAGTTTGTAATAACGATAAATGACAAAGCAACGATATTGGAATCTCGACGAGGGGAATACGATACTGTGTTGCTGATTGGATCTGATTGGTCGATAGATAAATTAGAAGGTATAGATAGTTTAGTAGTTGCAGAAACAAACGCACATGCAGAAAAGAGTACCAATGAAGCTGATCATCTCGATGAGGAAGGACATGAGCATAGCCACGAGCATGAGCACATTGATGAGTTCTTGTATTCAACAACAAAGAAAGTTGATTTTTCTCTGTTTGATCGATGGCTCCGAGATAATTTTCCCAAAGAAGTAATTCGGGCAAAAGGTTTTATACGATTTAAGACCGATTCAAAGCCAGATTTCTTTGTTTTTCATGCAGTGGGAGCATCTAAATCTCTGGTTCCGTATACTTCACAGAAGAGTGATTTTGATTATGAACTAACAAGAATTGTTTTTATTGGGAAGAACGTAAACAAAGATAGGATTATGGAAGATTTAATGAAGATGGAAGATTAACAGCAATTTTTACAAACTCCAAAAAACTCTAACAAATGTTCCGTTACTTGGAAGCCATTATCTTCTTTAATTGCTTTTTCAATCTTTGAAAGGTCCCCTTTCATTTCTATTCTTTCAATTTTACCGCAATTTGTACAAACAATATGATGACCATGGGTTTCACCATGTAATTCATAGTATGTTTTGGTTTGAGAGAGAAAGACTTCGGATACAAACCCACTCTCAATAAGGAAATTGAGCTGGCGGTAAATAGTTGATTTGTTTAGAGAAGCCCGTTCTTTCTGAATCATTGCAAGAAGCTCATCGGCCGCAATTGGTTCCAAGCGGGTAACTAATATTTCAAGAATTTTACGACGCACCGGCGTTGATTTTCCTTTGAAACTTTTGAGTCTGTCTATAAGCACTTCTAATGACTGTTCCATGGTTAATTATATACTAAAAGAAACCGAAATTTCAGCAAGTTGAGTAAAAGCTTTGCATCTTTTGTAATCTCTCCTATAATGAATTATGAACGAAACTGCCCTCAGCGAATTCTATTACGCACATATCGAAAAGATTTATCGTTTTTTCTTTTATAAAGTTCTTAATCGCGAAATTGCTGAAGATTTAGCTAGCCAGACCTTTCTTTCATTCGTAAAACAACAACGAGATAAAATGATTGAGAATCCTAAAGCATTTCTTTATGGCATAGCGAATCATACATTTGGAGATTATCTACGGAAGAAATATAAAATACTGGAAGTGCCCCTGGATGAAGAGATTTCTATGGAAGAGTTTGAACCTTCGCTACATAATATTCGAGATATGCTCGAGAAAGTGATTGTGCAAGTTCCGGAACAACAAAGAAAAGTTCTCCGGCTTCGATTCCTTGATGGTTGCACAGTAAGTGAGGCAGCGGAAAAGCTTAGTAAATCTGAGACGTATATAATGAATACACAGTATAGAGGTCTCCAAACAGTGAAGAAAATAATTGGGTGTAGAGAGGATGCGACTAATATTATAGAGAAAAATTATGAACTCACAAAATGATTTGGAAAATATAATGAGAAATACTGCCAAGCCACGAAAAGAGTTCGTTCATTCTTTGCATAAGAAGATGAAAGAAGAGTCTCAACCTAACTTATTATCTCTGTTAAGTATGAATATGATAAATTTCTTCAAAAGCAAAGCAGGAATTTCGATAATTGGTATTTTTGCCTTATTTGGTATTGGACTTGGTGTATTTTTTACATACCAGTACAGAACGATGCAAGATTATCAGGCGAATAATACTTCATCTGCAGAATTGTTGGCTAAGATTCAAAAGGCAAATGCAAATAAAAGCGCAAATAGAGAGATTGGATTACCTTCTACTTCAAATAGTGGAACAAATGCAAGTTCACTTACTACTGGCGATGCACAAAGTCTTATTGCAAGATATCCAGACCCAAAAGAAAGGGGATATCAGTTTCTGTTAACTGAAATACATTATTCTTTCGGTCCATCATCTGCTAAGTGTGATGCGGTTGCAGGATGGATAATAGATGAAGGAATAACAAAGGTTGAATCTTCAGAGTATTTTGAAAATACGACTGAGTATGAGCCATCACATACAAGGAATGCACAGTATCAAGGTTCTAAAATCTATGGTTTAACGATTAAACAGGGAAATGATGTTACCGAGTATCTGGGAGGCAGCTATGGGGTAACATTAAAGAATCAGAGTAGGTTTGTTTTGTATGGTGGAGTTGCTGATTCTCAAGAATTATTGAAAACTGATACGCAAAATGAACCTGAGGTAAAACCAAATTCAACAACAGAAACGACTAGCAGTACGCCAGCAACAACTGGAGATCTTCCAATTTCTGAAAACAACACTAGTATAATTGGTAAAGAGACAGTAAATGGAAAGGAATACCATAAAATAAAGACGACATATCCAGTTAATTGTGATAGGTCGACCAATACGTTCAATATGCCAAGGCCAGTGACGATTGTTGTTGAATCTCTTGCCGACCCTGATTCATATCACTTGGTAACTGAATCATATTATATTGAGGGTGCCTCCGCTCAGAATCTTATTTATAAAGCAGATACAACAATAACAAAAAGAGTGACTGCAACTCTGAATGATGTTCAATCTTATTTTACTTTAAAGGGAATTACGTTACGAACAGTAGACGCAGAACAGAAAAAAGTAAATCAAGAATATTACGATGCGAATATTGCAGCAATTAAGGCATCAGGAACAGTACTTTTAAGTGTTGATTCTGGGTTTGAAGTAACAAGTATTTATAGTGATAGAACAAATTTTGAAGCAGAGAGTCAAAAACAATATGGAGATGTTGCTTTTTATCCATCTGCAAATGATAGTCGTTACAAGGCGTATGTAGAAAATATAAAATCAGCAGCAGCTGTACGTAAAGAAGATACAACTCCAACAGCACGCGTTTCGTATCAAAAAGCTGAAGGTGGCCAATATTTCTCGATTGCAACATATAGTACAAGCAGAGAGGTCACTGATTTGCTTCAAGCAAGTTATGCGGGAACAAAATTTACCGAGCAAGCAAAGTCATCTATAAATATTGACGGCACCACAGTAGTTGCAAGGGATTTTCTTGCTGATTTTCAACAAATTGCTTTCCCAAATTCTGGCTCGGGAATAGGTGCAAGTTCTGATTCCTCTCAAGCTCCTGATGGGCAGCAAATCGAGAAACCATCAGACACCGGACGTTCTCGCTATATCGTATTTTCTTATCTTAGTAAGACATATGTTATTGAATCAAATGGCATTACAATTATGGTATTTCCTAAATTTACTGCAAATAGACCAGGCTCAGTAAATTTTGATAAAATGGTTGCATTGCTAAGGCCAACCGAATAGTAATTAATTTTAATTTCTTAAAAGTATGGATAAAGTTCAAATGACTTCTTCGAGAAAGTTTATTATATTTGCGGGTTTCGTTGGAGTTTCGGTCTTTCTGGCTGTTGCTATTGGCATTCCCTATATGCAACGTCAGGCCACCTATTACTCGAGTAGTTTATCGTCATACTCAAGTGGAATAGCTGAAGGTCCTATTGTTATCTCTCCTTCGTATGTAAAAGATTCTAATTCTGGAGTAACAAATACGCTATCAACGAATGCAAACTCACGATCAATCACAAAGAATTATTTAAGCGCACATATTAAGGACACTGCACAATTCTTAATAGATCTTAAGAAGTCAGTTGCTGATTCTTCAGGTAAGATAATGGATGAGTATGTCTCGGATTCATCAGAAAGCTCATCGGTAAATGGGACACTATCTGTTCTTATTCCTAATGACAGAGTTTCATCTTTCTTAGAGTTTGTTGGTCAAAAAAGTATTAAAATAGTAAATAAGCAGGTTACTTCATACCAAATATCGGAGCAGTATACAGATATAGAACGAAGACTTGTCCAACTAGAGCTAACCTATTCACGATTGCAGAAAATATATGATAAAGCTACGAGTGTAGAAGAAATTCTTAAAGTGCAGAAAGAAATGACAACTGTCCAAACCGAGATAGATCAACTGAAAGGACAAAAGAGTTCTTTGGAATTATTGAGTGATAATACCCAAATTACAGTTTACTTTAGTACAAATGAATTATCACTTCCCTATGTTCCAGAAGGGACTTTTGAATTTGAGAAAACATTCAGACTTGCAATTCGGAATATGGTCCAGACAGTCGACGGTGTTCTTAAGGGAAGTATCTATCTCGTTGTATTCTTACCGATCATCGCTGTACTAGCACTCGTGGCATTTGTAGGAATGAAAGTATATCGCAGGTTACAGAAATAGGACCTAGGAGATTTTTCTTTCGTTCGTCTCTAGGGATTTGCGAATGCTTTCGAGTTCTTTAATTTGCGTAGCTTGGATATTTAAGAGTTTGCTCCACTGATTAGTAAGAAGGTAGTCTATTTTATTATGCAGTGCTTCTATTTCTAATTCTGCATGCATATTTACTCCATAATCGTGTTCAGCACGTTCTCGGTCTCTATCTGAAATTCGTTTCTGACTCATAAGTATTACAGGTGCCTGAAGTGCAGCAATTGTAGAAAGAATAAGGTTGAGGAGTATAAAAGGAAATGGGTCGAATCTCATGCCTAGGATATTAAGGCCATTGATCGTAATCCAGATTGCCATAATGAGAAGAAATCCTAATATAAATGTCCAGCTTCCGGCAAAGTTTGCAAGAGTATCTGTTGCCTTTTCGAGGGGGGATAGTTGTTCTGCATAGACTTTGTTAAAGTTACGAAGTAAAGTTTTCTGCCTCTTTCTGGCCGAATCTATTGTTTTTTCTAGTTCATTTAATTCTTCTTTTTCTTCTGCAATAATCTTCTGGATCTCTTTTACATAGGGCATATTTGATAGTTATTATGTTACTAATAAGAGCATAGCAGAAAATACCAACCCTTGAAAAGTTTTAAATAATTTCAGTACTACAAGCATATATATACGATATGGGATTATACTACTTATAGTATGAATATCTATTGACCTATACAATAGGTTGTATATAATAAATAAAAAAGGGGTAGTGGTTAAGAGTTCCAAAGAGAGTAGAATATCAGAGTATTAATTTAATAAAAATCATATGGTTATTGAAAAAGAAAAAAGCTACTTACTTAAGTATTTACCAAAAGACTTGGATATCTCAAGTGGTAAAGAAGTAATTGACTTATATATACCCGTTGAATCGGAACATCCAATCCTAAGAATTCGTAAAAAGGGTGAAAATATAGAGATAACCAAAAAGTATTATCCCGATCCTACAAGAATGGAGGAAGCAATTGAACAAACGATACCTCTAACTGCTTCAGAGTATAAGACCCTCTCAGGGGTAGAATCTAAGAGACTCTCAAAAATGAGATTTAAGTATAGTTATAAAGGGTTAACTATTGTTATTGATGTATTTAGGGATAACCTTGCGGGATTGGTATTGGCCGAAATAGAGTATGAGAATGAATCGGACTTAACAGGGATCGAATTGCCTGATTTCTTCTTAGCACCAGTTAAGGGAGATGATAATTTCGGTGGTGGTAAATTGGCGGGTAAAACAATTCTAGATCTTGAGCAGGTCCTTAGTAGGTATTCATACATATCAATAGATATCAAGCTATGAAACGTTTTGACTTTATTCAGATTAAGGACTTTTTTGAAAGGCTCAACTTTAAAAATCTTGGTATAAGTGTCATATTAGTGACCCACCTTCTTCCCGATAGATACCCATTCCTAGAAGCTTTAGATAAGATCGCTGAAGTAATTGCGATAATTCCAAAGAAGAAATCACTACATTTAGAGACACTCCATAATTTAGAAAAGAAATATAATATACTTCATATTTCTCGTGAAAATATTATAAATACAAATATAATAGAAAAAATAATTATGGGAACCACAAATAAGATAATACTTATTGATATAGGTGGTTACTTCGCACCAATTATTCATAGATTGTATCAGGCATTTGGGGAAAGAATAATAGGAGTGGTAGAAGACACAGAAAATGGTCAACAGAAATACCAATCTCTAGAGAATCTTCCCATTCCTGTATTTAGTGTGGCGAGGAGCCCGCTGAAGAACCAAGAAGACTATCTTGTTGGGCAATCAATATTTTATTCAACTGAAGTATTACTTAGAGAGTTGAACCTGCTTCCAAATTATCTTCAGGTGGGAATATTAGGGTTTGGAAAGATAGGACAATCCGTTGCTGATAGTGCGAGATATAGATCAACGAGTGTATCAGTATATGATACTAATCCGCTTTTGCGAGTAAATGCATATTGTAGAGGATATAGAATTCCCGACAAAGATCAATTATTGGAGACATGCGATCTTATCATTTCATGTACAGGTAATAAAGCAATAACAACAAGTGAATTAAAGAAGGTAAAGGACGGATCATTTATAGCAGCAGCAACTTCCGCCGATGATGAATTTGATTTTACAGACATTGATAAATATTATATTAAACGCCCTGTAAATGAGCATACAACAGAAATTATTGACGATAATAAAACATTCTTTCTTTTTAATGAAGGAAATGCAGTGAATTTTCTTCACAATGCAGTCGTAGGAGATTTTATATTCTTAGTACAAGCTGAGATCATTGAAGCAATACAGTATTTAGTAAAGAATAAATGTAACCTAGGTCTTCAAGAATTGTCGTTAGAAACAAGAAAGACAATATCCGAAAAGTGGATCGAATCTGTTAATAAAAGATTCGACAATAATTAAACCTCTACAATTTCGAAAATATTAGGGAAGTACTCATCGCTTTGTACAGGTGTTTTTCCGATAAAGAGAATTCGTTGTCCTTTTGAAATAGCTTTTGATGCAAGGGCTTTTTGCAAAATCATTGTTAATGCCTGATCCCGGTCAAAGCCACCATTACTTCGTTTAATCCCTTCGAATACCTCGGCAGAAGTGATTCCCTTAGTTAGCAATAAGGTATTTTTGGAATATCCGCTGCTTGTAAAAACATGGATAGGCTGTGTAATTCTATGACGAGTAAGTAATCGTGGTGTTGTGCCTGTCTTTGAAACAACAATCACGGTATCAATGTGATTTTTTAGGCTCATACATAACTGAGCTGCTGCTTTTGTTAAACCATCTGCTGTTGGTGCATAAGAAATTTCCGATTCTAGAATACTTGGAGCAATCTGATTCTCGCTTTCTTCTGCAATAACTCGCATCATAGCAACACAACTCACAGGATATTTTCCAGCAGAGGACTCTACTGAGAGCATAAGACTATCGGTACCTTGGTATACTGCTGTTGCAACATCATTAACCTCAGCTCGTGTTGGGCGTGGAGCAGTGGCCATTGATTCAAGCATTTGGGTTGCGGTAATCACAATTTTGCCCATCGCATTTGCTTTTTGAATAAGCATTCTTTGTGCAGCTGGTACTTTCTCAAGACCTAATTCGACTCCTAATCCACCTCGAGCAACCATAATCCCATCAACAACTTCTAGAATCTCATCGATATTATCCAAACCCGCTTGATTTTCAATTTTAGCAATTAGTTTCATTGGGGCATTGCCGATAAATTCTCGGATATATTTTGCAGAAGCCGCATCCTGAATGAATGAAGCTGAAACAAATTCCCATCCAGTTTCTATCGAATGGCGGAGATTTACTCTATCCTTTTCTGTAAGGATATCTGTTGCATAATCACAGCCTGGCAAATTAAGTGCCTTTCCAGGTTTGATCATTTCTCCATAGGTTACGGTACAGTACATTTGATCTCCGATAATCTTCTCTACAATTAGTTGGGTATCACCATCGCCTATAACTATTCTCTGTCCTGGCTTTACAAATGTATAAAGGTCTTTGTAGTTTGAGGGAAACATACTGTCCTTATTGGTATTTCCAATTATTACAGTGTCTCCAATGTTAACAAGGAGAGGTTCTAGAAACTTATTGAGTCTTACTTCAGGGCCTTTTACATCGACCATAAGACTGACTTCATTACTTGCATTACGGACTAGTGTTCGTACTTTATCTAATTCATCTGGGTCTGCGAATGCACCATTAACTCTTGCGCAATTCATACCTTGGGCTATCATTTGTTTCATAACTTCTTGATCCCAAGAAGCCGGTCCGATAGTACAGACGATTTTTGTTTTACTCATAGAGCTGATAATCAAATTAAGAATAGCCTCAGTGTATCACAGTATTGGGTGCTTTGAATAGATATTAAGAAAATTCGATTGTTTTCTTTGCGTCTATATTTAGTACCAATGATGCAGAGCCAACTCCAGTAAAAAGGAAAACTGCTCCTACAACAAGTGCATTATCTTTTGTAATCACAAGGCCCTTTTCGTCTGAAACTGAGTTATTTGTAAATGCGCCAGTTGTAAAAATAGTATCCTTTGTATCTGGCAGAATAAGCCAATAAAATATTGAGAATAGGCCTATTGAAATAAGGAAAAGGAATAGCGGAAAAAGTGTTCGAGCAATATTCTGTGTTTTCTTCTGTTTACGTGGCATATTTAAAAATATTATAGCATTTATTTACAAGGGTAAATTGCCAAAAGCTTTAAGGCCTTTAGGCTGAGAGAGTAGTTTTTGCAATGCAAAATCAAGCGCTTGTTCTGGAAATTCTTGTGAAATATGTTTATAGAAATCATAAAGGACTCTTGCATCATCATAAGCTCGGTGTCTATTACGAATACTAACTTTTAGTCTCGAAGCAACAGAATCTAGATTATGTCGTTTATGTTCAGGGTAGAGAAATCGAGAAAGTTTTACGGTGCAGAGCATTTCTTGTGCAAATGGAATATGCAGTTGATGGAATTCTCTTTCGATAAAACCGTAGTCAAACGAAACATTATGCGCCACAAAGATAGAGTCTTTTAATATATTTGCCACGGAATTTTGAATATGAGAGAAAAAAGGAGCAGTTTCTAGTTGTGACTCATGTATTCCGGTTATTTGTGTAATAAATGGATTAAACGGTTGTGCCGGGTTAACAAGTGTCTGGTATTCATCAATAACTTCACCATTTCTTATTTTGATGATAGCAATTTCGATAATCTTGTCAGTTGAGTACAGAGATCCCGTGGTTTCAATGTCTACGAATGAATATGTGTTTGAGAGAAATGCCATAGTATTTAAATAAAGATATTCCAGTCTTGCATCGGTGTAAGGATAAGAGGCTTATCCTTCTTAACAATAACCATGTATTCGAACATCGAGGTCTGTTTGCCATCAACGGTTTTTACCGTCCAGTTATTCTCATCCGTGTATGTTTGATCGGAGCCGGCGACTACTTGTGATTCGATGCAGATAACTAATCCTTCTTGAAGCCTTTTCCCACGACCTGCAATACCGTAAGCCGGGATATCTGGTTCTTCGTGGAGACTTAACCCAATACTATGTCCAACGTACTCTTTTAGGATGTCGTAGCCACCCTGGAGGGCAAGGTTATACATCGGCTCTCCTATGTCGCCAATTGTGTTCCCGGATACTGCAAATTTTAGTGCAGTTTCTGTTGCTAATTTACTGATGCGGACAAGTTTCTCGTTCTCTTTAGATGCTTTTTCGACAATAAACGTATAACATTGATCCGTATAGAGACCTTTGTAGACTATGCCAAAATCTAGTTTGACGATATCTCCCTTTTGGAATACTCGACTAGAACTTGGGATGCCGTGGAGAATCTCTTCATTTACTGAAATACAGCAACTATAATTATATTTTAAGTGACCATTTGGTGCCCTATAAAATGAGGGCCGGACATTGCTCTGTTTGCAAAGTTCCCAACAATATTTTTCTATATCTGATGGAAGAACCCCAACCTTGAGTTGTTTACTCATTAATTGAAGAATATGAGTAGAGGTTTCTCCTGCTTTGATATAGTCTTTTTCTTGAGATTGGTCTCGAATAATCATGATTACCGAATTTTACCATTATTTATAAAATTCTTCAGACGAAAGATTTGCCTTGCAAACTTCCGATTTCAGAATTTTATAAATAATAGTAGTAAATGATTGTGAGGTTACAAATCTGTCGTCTGAGAAAATACAATGAAAATGCTAAAATAAGGCATGACTAAACTCAAAATTGTTTCTTGGAATGTTAATGGCATTCGCGCATCTCTTAAGAAAGGCTTCTTAGAATATATACAGAAGGAAAATCCCGACATCCTTTGTTTACAAGAAACCAAAGCAGTACAGGGTCAAGCAGAGATTAACTTGCCACAGTATGAAGAATTTTGGAATTCTCCCAATGTTATTAAAGGTTATTCAGGTACTGCAATATTCACAAAAGTTAAGCCTATTTCTGTAACTTATGATATTGGTATCGAGCAACATGATCAAGAAGGGAGAGTTATAACTGCAGAATTTAAAGATTTTTATCTTGTTGATGTCTATGTACCGAATTCGCAAAGAGAACTAACACGATTAGAATATCGTCAAGAATGGGATAAAGCCTTCCTTGCCCATCTTGCAAATTTAGAAAAGATAAAACCAGTCATTTTCTGTGGGGATTTAAATGTTGCTCATAAAGAAATAGATCTTGCTCGTCCAAAACAAAATACAAAGAATGCTGGTTTTACACAAGAAGAGAGAGTAGGCATGGATAATTTTATTAAGGCTGGATTTATAGATACTTTTCGACACTTTTATCCCGAAAAATTAGATCAGTACACGTGGTGGAGTTATATGGGAGATGCTCGGGCTAATAATGTTGGCTGGCGTATTGATTATTTCTGCGTAAGCCCAAAACTAATTAACAACGTAAAAGAGGTCTTTATTCATCCAGAAGTTATGACGAGTGACCATTGTCCTGTAGGAATAGAGATAGAGGTTTCAAATTAAATTAATAATAAGAATTCATGGCAGAATTTACAGATGAATATTTCAAGAAAAAGTTAACACCAGAGCAGTATAAAGTTCTTCGTGAGAAAGCAACCGAAGCACCTTTTGCCGGGAAGTATGTAAATAATCATGAGAATGGTGAATATGTATGTGCCGCCTGTAGTCAAGTACTTTTTATGTCAGATACTAAATATGATTCAAATTCTGGTTGGCCTAGTTTTTACGACTTAGCGAAAGAGGGTGTTGTTGAACTTGTAAATGACTTTACTAATGGAATGGCGCGAGTCGAGGTGGTTTGTAGTAATTGTAAATCCCATTTAGGGCACTTATTTGATGATGGGCCAAATCCAACAGGCAAAAGATATTGTATTAATTCTTGCTCGCTAGATTTCAAGAAGAAAGAATAACCCCCAAGGGGTTGTATTTTTATTGTTCAGTTGACACAATATGTTGTTTTGGTCTAGTATTAATTCCGTAAGTTAAAAAAAGAAACCATAGGAAATACAATCAATTATGAGACTTCAGCTTTACCTTTTTCAGAGATTAGAGATAGTCGAGAGGTCAATCATTGGGAAAGTAAGGAGGTAGCCTTTATGAGAACAGTTTCTTTCTTTGCTTTCTATTCTAATATTTATCCAGAGAAAAGAGACTGGGCATCGAGAGTTGTATCCGATATTTTCCAAGTTACTCCGGGGCAAGCAATGATAGCCCTGGATGAGTTAAATCGAACTGAAACTGCTGTGCCGTACCCAGATCCAACAAGAAATGAAAATGCCTTGTTGGATGGAATTGTAGAGATTCAGCTCAGGTTAGCAGCCTTGGAGCACTACTATCCTGAGATCGAAGGGACTAGAGCTATTTTTATAGATAAAATAACTGCTGTAATAGACGAAAGATTTTTCTCAGAAATCCAGCAACGACAAAGTTTTGGACTCAGTCATCCAAACCAATATGTATATATGGCAGGCTATCCATTGCTTGACCAATCTGCGACTACAAGTGATGTCATTGGTGTAAGTTTAGTAGAAGTAGAATATGCACAGTAAGCCACAGAATAAACGACTCTATCGTTCTAAGTCAGACCAAGTAGTAGGAGGAGTTTGTGCAGGTATTGCAGAATATTTCGCAATTGATCCTGTTATCGTAAGGATTATGTTTGCACTTGCAATCTTCATGGGATATGGGCTTATTGCATATCTTGTGTTGTGGGTAGTAGTCCCATTAGAAGGAACCGATAAGTCTGTAAATATAGAAGGAGTTATAGAACAAGGCGCAAAAGATATTGAGAAAAAAGTAGATGCATTCGCAGAAAAGATACAGAATAATCGAAATATTAATATTTGGGTTGGTATCTTTATTATCTTATTTGGACTTTATTTCCTCTTAGGTAATTTTGGTTTCTTTAATATCTTTAAATATGTGCGATTAGATCTACTTTGGCCGGTTATTCTAATTATTGTGGGTATAAGTTTATTATTAAAACATGACAGAAGAAACAACTAAAACGACAACAACTTCTTCGGTACAAACAGTCTCACCGGAAAGAGCAGTTGTTAAAGAATACAAGAGAAAAGGACGAAATTCCAATGTGTCTGGAGCGATTATCCTTATCTTTATAGGAATTATCTTTCTGCTAAACAATTTCGGTCTTATCTCTTGGGATATTTGGGGAATGCTTTGGAGATTCTGGCCGATATTTCTTATTATAGGAGGATTACAACTTGTACTGGGAAAATCGTTGTTTTCGAATATAGTTATTGGAGTAATTACTGCAATCCTTTTGTTAGGTGTTCTTTCAGCATCTCTTATTGCAACGGATTCTCGTTTTGAAACCTATTTTAGGCAACAACTAAATAGGATAGAGCAACCGGGACAACGGCCATACTAGTTAGCGATTAAGGTAGGACTAGAATACTCTTTGTTCGTTTCTTAGCCAGGCTTTCTGCAAGCAAATTATTAACTACCTCTTGTATTGTTTCTGCTTGATATCCTGGAATAATGATCTCTGTAATATCAAGTTTTCCATCACTTACTAACTTTCTAAGAATATATCCCCGTACATATCTCTTAGAGCCTTTGAATTTTGATTGTTTAGTATGGCCTTTTTGTTTGTGAAAGTATGATTTCTTTTCACTTTTTAGATAATTTCCGTAATCCATAAGGGCATAATACCAATCTCTATAGTTGGTGTGAGGGAGAGCTGACTCAATCACTTTTACTATTTCTTTATCACTAACTGTTTGACTATCATGAAAGAAAAAGTGAATAAAAACTGTACGAATATTCGTTTCTATGAAGACAGCGGGTTTATTGAAACTAAAAGTGTAGATTGCTCGGGCAGTATAAGGGCCGACACCAGGAAGTAAATCAATGGATTCGTAATCTTCTGGGAATATGCCACTATGCTTTTCCACAATTTGTTGTGCTGCCATCCACAAGAATTTGGCACGACGATTGTACCCAAGTCCATTCCAGTGAGTAAGTATTGTTGCTAAAGATGCTTTTGCGAGATCTTGTATTGTGGGAAAGAGTTCCAAGAATTCTAAATATTTTGAAACAACTCTTGATGTCTGAGTCTGTTGCAGCATGACCTCTGAGAGAAAAATATAATATGAGTTTTGAATATTGCGCCAAGGGAAGTCACGTTTATTAGCACTATAGTGATCGAGTATTATTTTTTGGAACTCTGAAATAGAAATCATAAAGTATTGTAACAAAAAAGGGGAGTCCTCTTTCGAGTACCCCCCCATTACAGATAAAAACTAACTATCGGGTTACATCATGTCCATATCTCCCATACCTTGACCACCCGATGGAGCTTTCTTCTCTCGCTCATCGACAATAACTGCTTCCGTAGTAAGAATCATTGTAGCAACTGATACTGCATAGGTAAGAGCTAATCTTGCAACTTTAAACGGGTCAATGATTCCTGCTTCTATCATAACTACGTATTTGTCATTTTTTGCATCATAACCCTTTCCATTCCCCGTACTTGCTTCTACGACTCCTGGTTCAACTCCAGCATTCATTGCGATCTGGCGAACAGGTGCTCGGAGAGCTTTTCTCAGAATATCTAAACCGACAATTTGGTCAGCATTATCTGTTTTTACGCTGGTTAATATTGTTGCTGCGTCGAAGAATGCAACACCACCACCAGAGATAATTCCTTCTTCTATGGCAGCTCTTGTTGCATTAAGTGCGTCTTCAATACGATCTTTCTTTTCCTTTAATGCTGTTTCAGATGCCGCTCCAACTTTAATAACAGCAACTCCACCAGTTAGTTTGGCAAGTCTCTCTTGGAGTTTCTCTTTATCATAATCTGATGTCGCTGCATCAATTTGTTTTTTTATTTCAAGAACACGACTATCTATTGTTGCTTTATCACCTGAGCCATCGATAATTGTTGTATTATCTCGGGTACAAATAATTTTCTTTGCATGTCCAAGATCAGTAATTTCAACAGATTCGAATGTTCTTCCTAACTCATCAGTAATGACTTGACCACCAGTAAGAATTGCAATATCTTTAAGCATTTCTTTACGTCGATCTCCAAATCCAGGTGCTTTTACAGCAACAACTTTGATGACACCTCGGAGTTTATTAAGAACGAGAGTCGTTAAGGCCTGACCATCTACATCATCAGCAATAATAACTAATGGTTTATTACCAGCCTGAAGTACTTTTTCTAGAACTGGAGTTATTTCTTGAACGTTAGAAATCTTTTTATCTGTAATAAGAATATGTGCATCTTCAAGTACTGTTTCTAGTTTGTCTGAGTCAGTAATAAAGTATGCGCTGATATAGCCTTTTTCGAATTGCATACCATCAACATAGGTAATTTCGTCAAGGAATGTTGCACCTTCTTCTACGGTAATCACGCCATCCTTCCCAACTTTATGCATTACCTCTGCAATTAAGTCACCTAATTCTTTGTCATTATTTGCACTAATCGATGCGACCTGGGCAATCTCTTCTTTCGTTGTAATTGTCTTTGCTTGTTTTTGAAGATGAGTAATGATTGCTTCCGTTCCTTTCTCTAGACCTTTCTTTAAGTCCATAGGATTAACTCCACTCATCACATAGCGGAAACCTTCATTTGCAATTACTTTTGCAAGAAGAGTCGCTGTTGTTGTACCGTCACCTGCTTTGTCATTAGTTTTTGTTGCTGCTTCAACAATCATCTTTGCACCAACATTTTGAACTGGATCTTTTAAAGTAATTTCCTTTGCTACTGTAACTCCATCTTTTGTTACTCTTTGTGAGCCATATTCCTCTGCGATAGTGACAAATCGACCCTTTGGGCCTAAAGTAACAATTACTGCATCAGCAAGAGCATTAAGACCTTTCAGGAGGGACTTTCGGGCGAGATCTGAGTAAACAATTTTTTTACCGGCCATATTGTTTGAAAATAATATTATTTAAATTTCTATATCTTCTATCTTAGCATTCTTTGCCTTAGACTGCTAAATGATTATAAGTAAGCAAAAATGAGATGTCAAGAATATTTATTATCCATGGTGTTTTCTAAAGTACCCTCGGGTATTGTCAGATGAGATAACCCAATCTACATAATAGGCTACACTATTGTCATGAGTAATGTACCAATCTTCGGAAATACCTATACGGTTATTTTTTTGTGATTTTCTATAAAGTTCTTTACGTTTTATTCTCATGCAATATTCAAACCAGTAGGGTAATGCACTAAAGCTTCTGAAAAAGATATGAGCAAAAAGATACACATCTTCGGAAGTAAAGTTAGTTATTTTTTTTACTCTTTCAATAATTACATTACGCTTATCTTCTTCCAACGTTTGAGTAAAAATAGTAAATGCTGGTACATCAAGATTAGGGTTATCAAAAGTCTGAGTTATCGTATAGAAGAGTTTTTGCTGATGGCTAGTTGCTCTATGAATGAGATTTCCTGTGTGGTCAAATGGTTCTATTACCGCTTGTATTAATATCCCAGCGACTTCCCTTATTTTTCTCTCAGAGATAGTGTATTCTCTTGGGTCGATAGTATCTTTAAAGGTACATACTACTGCATCAAAGCGCTTATTAATTTCAGGCTGATGGAGAATAGAAGTATTTTTATAAAATAGTCTTAGAATAACCCTTTTTTCCTCAATGATTTCTATTTCTTGATCATCGTCTTGCATATCTTTCTCAATTTAAAATCTTCCCCATACTTCTTTCATTATATCCGTAGCCACATCTTTTCTCTCTCCATTTTCTTCAAAATAATGCATCTTTAAACCTGGTGCCGCGTTTGCTTCAATGACAAAGATTTTTGCAAGATCGCTCAAATCCTCTGTAATGATATCAATTCCAGCAATGTCTAAATTTAATGTTTTCGTAGCTATGATAGCAATTTGTTTTGTCTCTTCCGAAACAGTATCTGTCACATCTTCAGTTATTGCACCTTTTGAAAGATTTGCAGTTAGTCTCAAAGTTACTCGTGTGCCGGCAGAAGGGATACTTTGTGGAGTATGACCTTGTGATGCTAAAACGCGTAATGTTTCGGAAGATAAAGTAATTCGCGGAATCTTCTTTTGTGAGAGTACGAGATTTCTGTCTTCTATTTGATTCGCGAGTGTTGTTATTCCGTCAGCAATAATCATTGGTGGTTTTCTATGAATTACAGAAAGCACTTTATTACCCAAAACCAAAAAGCGATAATTATCTCCAGGAATATATCGTTCGACGATAACAGTTTTAGATATATTTTGTGCAAAAGTAAATGATTGTGCTAATTCTGATTCTTTAGGAAGTACGGTTATTCCATTTCCTCCCATGCCGTTAAAAGGCTTTACAACAATCTTTTTCCATTGTGAATAGATTACTTTTAATGCTTCGATGTTTTTTACTATTGTTTGTTCTGGCACATTGATTACTTTAGTCTCGCTTAGAAACTGATTAGCCCAAATTTTATTATGAGAAACAATACGTGCAGATGAACGAACTAATGGAGTCATGGATTTATAAAAGAAAACGCGGTTATCATTTTTAGTTATTATCCACATTCCACGATTAAATGGAGCATAAAGTCCATATCGTATGCCGAGCTTTTCGCAGCTATGTCTGTAGTGAGCAATATGAGAGTTAATTTTCATAGTAGGTAGATTTTACCATTTTATGGAGAGATTTCCAGTATAAAGTTCTGATACCACCATATGTTGTGTAGTGTGAGCAGTGAATACCCAACTGGGTTATTATTTTTGATAAGAAATCGAAGATATGCTCGAGAATAATGCTTACAAGTTGGACAAGAGCAGGCAGGGTCAAGTTTTGAACTATCGAATTGATAGCGAGCATTTTTTATACGGATCAAATCGTAGTTCTTTCCGGCTTTCTCACCACTTCCTTTGGTCACGAATAAACTTCCATGTCTTGCGTTACGTGATGGAAGAACACAATCAAATAATTTGATCCCAAGCGAAATACAAGTGACAATATCATCAGGTGTACCTATTCCCATGCCATATTTGAGGGAATCAGGAGGAGTATTCTCTACAAATGTTTCAAGTACCTTTGTTTGAAGTTTTCCATTTTCATCAACTGGCCATCCACCAAAACCAAATAAATCAAACCCAATGGCACTTAATTGCTGTGCAGATTCTTTTCTTAAGGCAAGATCATTTCCACCCTGAACAACTGCATTGAGTAAAGGACGTTCGAAAGAAAGCGTATTTTCTTCAAGTTTAGGTTTTGTTGCTATAAACTCGTCGGGAGTTAACAATTCAGAAGCAAGATAAGCAGTTTTTGACCTCTGTGCCCACCGCGTCGTTTGTTCGAGCGCTTTCGTAATGATACTATTATCCTCATTACCCATAAGCGGGACATCTAAAGCTGTGCGGATATCACTACAAATAGAGTGTTGTATTTGTAGTGAGAGTTCTGGAGAAAGTAATGTTTTTCTGCCAGTTTTGGGATCTTTAAATAATGCACCTTCTTCTGTTATTTTACCGAGTCCTTTTCGATTAATTAAAGAAAGAACTTGAAAACCACCACTATCTGAGAGTACTATTTTTTCTTGAGGGAATTGAGTAAAGTTGTGAAAACCGCCTACGGTATCTAGAGTAGAGACAAGTCCCAAAAGATGAAAATGTAATGTAGTTACCACAACACCGGGGAGAAGACCATTTACCTCATGAAAGGGGAGGCTGTGAATTGAACCGTACGTTGCATCAGGGAAAAAAGCGGGAAGTTTTAATTTCTTTTTACTTCTGCTCGGTTGTTGTTTTTTTATTTGTCTTCTTTTGTTTTTTGGTAAAACCGAGTGCATGGTGTAATGATTCTATATCTTTTGCCTTGAGTAATTTCTTACGAATACTTAGGATTTCTTCTGAAGTAATAGGACCAGCATCATAATATCTTTTTATCATAAATGGCGCTATGTCGAGTTTTATAGGAATTTTCTTTGTAATTTGCAATGGTTTCACGATGTGAGCCATATAGTTTGACTTGCATTTATGGCACTGCGCCTGTATAATAGCCGAGGAATTTGTTTCACTAATAATGCTAATATCATTCACTCCATATTCTGTGCCACACTTGTCACAGAACTTAGAAATGTTCTCGATAAAGAAGGGGCGCATAGTTTCGGAATTCTTCGGCGTTTTCATATCTTCATCCATAACTTAATTATACCACAAACAACCATATGAAGGACATCATGTCACGAAAGAAGGTGCAAACTCTGCTTGAAAAAGGTAAGAATCAAGGTTTTTTAACGGAAAGTGACATCCTCATTATTTTTCCAAATCCAGAAGTTGACATTGACGCATTAGAATCATTTCTAGAAATTCTTGATACGAACGGTATTCAAGTACTTTATGCAGACGATATTCCGACAAAAGCGAAAGAGCTGTCGTTAGAAGAAAAGATTAAGATTCTCGAAAGTATTCAGGCGTCAGTAACAGGAAACCCACTCCGTTCTTATCTACAGGAAATTGGAAAAATTCCTTTATTAAACGGTAAGGAAGAAGTAGTACTTGCACAACGGATTGAGAAAGGTGATGAGAAAGCAAAACAATTGCTTATTTTGGCAAACCTTCGTTTAGTAGTAAGTGTTGCAAAGAAGTATGCGAGAAAAGGCTTAGACTTTTTGGATCTTATTCAAGAGGGAAATATTGGTTTAATGAAAGCAGTAGATAAATTCGACTATTCTAAGGGATTCAAGTTTTCAACTTACGCTACTTGGTGGATTAGACAATCAATTACTCGTGCAATAGCCGATCAAGGGAGAACAATTAGAATTCCTGTGCACATGCACGAAACAATTAACAAAGTACGAAAGATTAAGACACAATTGGCTTCAAAATTGGGGAGAACTCCGACTATTGGTGAACTTGCAAAAGAAATGCAAATGGATGCAGAGAAGCTAGAATATATAGATCAAATTGCACAGCATCCAACCTCATTGACTGGTGAAAGACAATCCTCGGGTGGTGATGACGAAGAAGTACAATTAAGTGAAATTGTTGCGGATACAAAGGTAGAAAGTCCAGAAGATCAGGCAACAAGAGAAATCCTACATAAAGAGCTTATTGACCTTCTAAAAGAACTACCAGAACGCGAAAGGAGAGTCTTGGAATTACGATTTGGACTTGTTGATGGTGTTGTAAGAACGCTAGAGGAAGTAGGAAAAGAGTTTAAAGTAACTCGCGAAAGAATCCGACAGATCGAAGCAAAAGCATTATCTCGCTTACGAGAAATTGCAGAACAGAAAAGGCTTGCAAGTTATATTCGGGCATCGTAAAGGAAAATCTTTAAAGATTGAGAGAGATTAGTTTGTTGGAGTTGGTGTTATTATAATTGTCGTATTACCCGCAAATTCTTGTTTTGAAATTAATAAGTATTTCTGTCTATCTTCTAAACGCTTTATTAAATCTTGATCATACGCATTAGGAAGGGTGATTATTTGAGAAAGTGTTACTGCATCATTCGTTTCTGGTTTTATAAAGAATTGTGTTGCAATCTCGATTCCGACAACAATAATAGCTAAAACTGCAAGGATAATGATAAATGTACGTCCACTAGATGATCTCATTTTAGTTTGCTTTCTAACTTATATACAACAAAGGCAATAGAAATCAATGAATTCTGAGTTGTTGAAGCGCCATACTGAACACTAATAATCTTTGGAAAGAACGGTGCACTTTCAAGGTAGGACAGGAAAGAGTAGAGATTTGTTTTATCACCAGTTAATGTAACTTGAAAAGTTGTAGGTGTCATTCCCTTATATACAAATGCTTCATTTTCTTTTATCTGATTATTTAATGTTTCAGAAAAAGAAACATTACCCATGACTAGTTTGTATGTATTCGCTATCTGGTTAAGATTCACGATGAATAATGCGAAATCACCATCATAGGGGAAATAAGTATTTATTGAATCGACAGTATCCTTAGCATCCTGCTTTTGGGTTACTAGCTGAGTTAATTTCTGATTTTGTGTTTTTAAAGTAGTCAGTAATTGTTGTTTTTCCTCAAATTTCTGATTAGTTTCAAAGATAGTAGATAATGTTGGCCGAAGTGACCCCAAGACAAGTACCGCAATGAGTACGACAGTGAGTAGCCCAGTAGAGAGTGCCTTTTGTTGGCTTGTCCTTAGAATAGAACTAATGTCTCTCTGAGTTTGTCGTGTTGCCATTATTAGTTAGTGTTAAATTTGATTTTAAAATTTGCGGTAAACGAGATACTGGATGGCTGTTGATTTGTAGTAAATGTTTCATTAATGATGAATTCTGCGTTTCTTACATTATTTTCTAAAACCAGTAGTTGATCGTAGGAAGAAACGGTTCCGGCAATAGTAACTTGAGTAATTTCAACATTAAGTGTCTTAATGCTTACCGATGTTGGAATAAGGTCAAGAATCTTTTTGTAGTATTCAGTAAGGGTGTAGTCAGTCCGTTCAAGTCGGGTAATACTATCTAATGCAAGTGAGAAGCGTCGGACTTCAATATCCTCGTCTCGCCGACCATCTAATATTGCCTTTTGACTAACTATCTCTTTATCAAGGTCACGAATCTGGCCGTCTAAGAGAAAGCGTACGCCAATAGCAAGCAGTACAACAAGCTCTGTGGCAATAACAATATATTTTGCCGTATTTTTAGTCCAGGAATAAATCCGATCCCACCTTCCTTGGGGTTCAATCGAGGCAGTTAACAGATTAATTGACCCATGTTGTGTCGCCATAATCTGGTAACAGTATAGAGGATTATGGTATAAATTTCAAAGATTAGTTAAGCGAAACATGTCATGCCTGATATAAGCAATTGTATTTTCTGTAAAATTATAAAGAAGGACTTACCAAGCACCATCGTATGGGAAGATGAAAAGTTTCTTGCAATAAAAAGTAAATTTCCAAGCGCACCCATTCATCTGTTAGTAATTCCAAAAGATCATTGGGATAAGCAAGTCGTAGAAAATTCGAATGATAGAACTAAATGGGGCAATATAATGAGTGCCGTTTTTGACACTATAAAAGCAAGTAATCTCCAAAAGTCTGGGTATAAGATTGTTATAAATGGTGGAGGTTATGAAGAAATTAACCATGAACATGTCCATATTCTTAGCGGTATTGAAGGCGAAAAAGGGTAGTATCCTTGTAATACTCTTTGTTTTTGTAAGTATTCTCTTTTTGGCTTTATTGCCATATTTACTACCATTGCCGGAGCAAAATAATCTTTCTGGTGAGGAATTTGTACGACAATATAATAGAGAAGGAGAGTTTTTGGAGACAGATAATGGTCGAATTTATATAAAAAGTAATGGAAGTACCGCAGATCCAGCCATTGTGCTTGTACACGGTTTTGGTGGATCCGCAGTTATATGGAGGACTATTGCCCCACAATTGGCAAAGAAAGGGTATTACGTTATTTCTATTGATATACCTCCCTTTGGGTTATCTGAAAAAGATGCAACCAAAGCTTATTCACATGAGTCGTTAGCTCATACAATTAAACAGGTCCTTGATTTGAAATCAATCAAGAAGGCAATCTTTATTGGCCATAGTATGGGTGCAAATATACTGCTGTGGTACTACAAAGAATATCGAGGAATGGTAGAACGTCTTGTTTTTGTGGATGGCAATAATAACACTGAGAATGATATTTTAGAATTTAAATCTCTCTTAAAGAATCAGTATATCTTTCAATCAGGAAGGCAGCTTTCACAGCGTTTGATATCTAAGGAAAGAATACACGCATTACTTACTTCAGCAACTTACAAAGATGAAGTAGTCACTGAGGAAATGATTCAAGCCTATTCCGAAGTATATAAGACAAAAGATTGGGATTCTGGATTACTGGCATTTATAAGAGATTCATCTCGTAATAATATCCCACATGATCTTCTCAAAACAGTTACAGTGCCGACACTTATTATTTGGGGGAAGGAAGATTCATGGATTCCATTGGAGGAAGGAATACAATTTTCACGTTACTTCGCACTACATGATCTTGTTGTATTTTCTGATATAGGACACTTACCAATGGAAGAAACTCCAGAACTCTTTATTATAACCGTATCAAACTTCTTAAAAAAAGAGAACTTTGGAGATACGTTACTTCAATAGAAATATCCAGAAGGTGTATAATGTGAAGTTTAATCGATAAAAAATAATATGAAAGATTCAAGGCGGAATATAATAATCGGAGTTATTGTCGTTGTTATTATTGGTATACTTTTTTTGCTGTTTAGACCGCAATCTCAACCAGTTGCAAACTATATAGTAGAAGATGTTACTCAGGGTAGTATAGAGGTTTCTGTTTCTGCGTCGGGTAAAGCAGTAGCGACAAAATCACAAAATCTGACTGCAAAAACGTCTGCACGAGTGGCCAATGTTCTTGTTTCTACGGGAGATGAAGTTACTGAAGGTACAGTATTGGTCCAATTAGATAATATTGACTTACAGAATGCATATAAAAATGCTCAGTATGCATTTAATTCGGCTGTATACCGAAGAGAACAAACAAAGAGTGCAATAGTTTATGATGATAATGCAGTAAAGCAAGCTCAGCAAGCCGTTAATCAAGCACAATTGAGCGTAGAGTCAGCAAAAAGAAATTTAGAAAATGATAAAATTATTGCACCTTTCTCTGGGCAAATCACTACTGTTAGCGTGAAAGTTGGAGATACTGCATCGCCTAGTTCTTCTGCTGTCATTATTCAGACTGTTAATCAAGTTGAGGGAATCCTTAATATAAACGAGATTGATATTACAAAAATTGCATTGGGCCAGCAATTGAATGCTGAAATAGATGCAATTTCTGGAGTACGAAGTGCTAAAATTTACTCTATTGTTAATACTGCAGAAACAATAAATGGAGTAATAACGTATCTCGGTAAGATACGATTTGATGATTCTTCAAAGATCCGTCCAGGAATGTCTTTAAACGCAGAAATCATTGTAAGCAAGAAGGATAGTCGTTCTTGTTCCAGCGGGAGCATTAATACAATCCAATGGCGTAGCAAAGGTGAAAGTATTTAAAGGAAAAGATTCTCAAAATATTGATATTATTGAAGAAAAAGAAGTAAAAGTAGGTTTGAATAATAATTCCGTTGCGGAAGTTATTGAAGGTCTACAAAAAGGTGATAAAGTTGTCATTACTCTTGATGATACAGCACAGCCAGGTGGTCTATTTAATTAAGTATCAAGTATGGAATTAATACGCCTTGAGCAAATTAAAAAAGACTATGTAATGGGAGAGACTACTTATTCTGCTTTGCGTGGTATTGATATGACAATTGATAAAGGTGAATTCGTTGCAATAATGGGTCCTTCTGGCTCTGGAAAGTCAACACTCATGCACATAATAGGATGCTTAGATTCTCCTACTTCAGGCAGTTTTCTTTTAGATGGCAAAGATGTTTCTGAATTATCTGATAATGATCTTGCAAGTATTCGAAATGAAAAGATAGGATTTATTTTCCAAGCATTTAATTTACTCCAACGGATGACTGTTTTAGAGAATGTGTTGTTGCCATTTACATACTCATCGGTCTCACAAAAAGAGCGTAAGGAGAGAGCATTAGCCGCATTGGAAATGGTGGGTCTTACCTCTAAAGTAACAAATAAAACAAATCAATTATCAGGTGGACAAATTCAAAGGACTGCAATTGCTCGAAGTCTTGTGATGAACCCATCAATTATTTTTGCGGATGAACCAACAGGTAACTTAGATTCTACAACAAGCCATGAAATTATGGATTTCATTCAAACTCTTAATGAGAAAGGAAATACAGTTGTATTAGTAACTCACGAAGATGATATTGCAAAATATGCAAAACGAATAGTGAGATTAAAAGATGGACTAATTCTCTCAGATGAGCTTACAAAAAAGTAATATGAAACCACAAAAGTATATTGAAATTCTTGCAGCATCGATAAAAGCACTTAGTGCAAATAAACTACGTACTTTTCTGACGACCCTTGGTATTATTATTGGTATTATGGCTGTTATTACATTACTAAATATTGGACAAGGAGCTCAGAAATCGATAACAGATTCTGTAAACTCACTAGGGTCAAACCAATTGACTGTTATTCCAGGTCGCGTAAACACGAACTCTCCATTAGGTTTGGAATTAACATCACTTTTTACAATAGATGATTTGAATGCCCTGCGCAAAACGACAAAGAGTTATTATTTAGATGTAACTGGGTTCAGTAGTCGTTCCTATAGTGCCCAACAGGGCTCAGAAATAATGAATGTTACCCTAGCAGGTATCTCAGGTGATTATTGGTTAGTGCGAGATATTGATTTAGGATCAGGAAGAAAGTTAACTGATGAAGATGAGAAAACACTTGCACGAGTTGCGGTAATCGGCTCGGATGTCGCTTCTCAATTATTTCCAAATCAGAATCCTATTGGTCAAAGAATAAAAGTTTCCGGAGTTAACCTCACTATTGTTGGGGTAAATACATCACAAGGAGCCGCATTAATATCAAACCCCGATGAGAATGTTTTTATCCCATTGCTTACCTTTCAGAAAATCTTTACTGGCCAGGACTCGATTAATGTTTTCTATGCAAAAGCTAAAGACGCAGACACCATTTCTTTTGCGGAGCAAGAGATTAAGGTCAAGTTGCGCCAATTCAGACGTATACCTGTAGGTGATAATGATGACTTTACAGTCCGTAATTCAAGTGCATTTTTAAGCACTTTAAATCAGATTACGACTATATTTACTGCATTTCTGAGTACTATTGGTGGAATCTCTCTCTTGGTTGGAGGTATTGGTATTATGAATATTATGTTTGTAACGGTACGCGAGAGAACACGTGAAATTGGGTTAAGGAAATCTCTTGGTGCGACAAATAATGATATTTTATTCCAGTTTCTTTCTGAAGCAGTAGCAATTACTTTCTTAGGAGGTATTATCGGAACGATACTGGGAGTAACCCTTTCCTTTGTTATATCAAGAATTGCTAATTTTGCATTCGTGGTCTCTTTTGAATCAATATTTTTAGCAGTAGGAGTATCGGGAGCGATCGGACTTGTCTTTGGTATTTATCCAGCTAGAAATGCTTCGAAATTAAACCCTATTGATGCGTTACGTTTCGAATAGCATTGTGAGACATTGCAATAATTAGCTGTAGAAGCATTTGTGATATTAAAAGTCCTTTTTCCTTGAACGAATTCAGAATGATATAGTTTGCGATAAACTCTGTCTGCATGGTCGTTTGTAAGGCGGTTGTTATTTTTGCTGTGATATTTTCGCCCACACGTTGATTTTCTATGACATTATCAAATTGGTGAGGATCTGCAGGATGAATACAGATAATGACAGTATTTGCACGGCCAACAAGGAGTTTCTTTAACGAAAAGGCACCATTAATATCAGTTTTTATTAAAGTACTTCGTTTATTGGTAATTGCTTCTTCAATAGACTGCTCGTTAATGCCATAGAAGTTCCCATCATGTAAGGAGAATTCAATCAGCTTATATTTTTCAGTGAGTCTTTCTTCGTAGGCTTCTATAGATTCTGTTGGTAACTTTTTATCTTCGGCATCATTCATCCAGATGTAGGAATTGGGATCTTCATCTTTCCTAGGTTTACGAGTTGTACAAGATCGAACCTTCTGTAGCATTTCCAAGTTTACTGCGTGTTGAATTACCATATCTTTCCCAACCCCACTCATACCATACACAATAATAAATAGAGGTAAATCTTTGCGAAGATATATCTGTTTTAGTACCCGGAGTGAGGCAATAGACTCTAGAAAAGGACTGCCGAGTAACTGAACTCTTTCTATTTCTTTATGAAGTTGTTCTATTCGCAAGTCAGTGAGCATTAGCTATTATAGCGTAGAATGTTTTCAGTGTTATAATGGGGGCATGGGACAACGAACATATTTCTATATTTTTCTGATTATTAGCTTGTTGGCTGCAGGATATCTTCTGTTTCCTTACATTAATATCATTTGTCTTAGCTTTGTTATTGTTAATTTCTTTCATCCTGTTTTTCAATTTATCTTAAAAATTGTAAAGAGAACTTGGATTGCAACACTTTCTACTGTGACACTTATATTGATTCTTTTCCTCGTGCCGTTTATAGCCTTTATTAATATTTCAATCCAACAATTAGGTTACATTTATGGTGATATAAACACATTTATCTCTGGTAATGGTGGATCTTCCTTAGATACTTTATCACCCATTATTTCAGGTATTAACTCTTTCTTGGAGAGAATTCCATTTGTACAATATAAGGTAACTGCGGAATCACTTCAGCTTCTAGTAGAACAAAATGTGCAACCGGCTGCAACATTTCTATTAAATAATTCAGTTAATATTGGGACACAGATCTTGGCATTTATCCCGCTTATTGTTCTTTTTGCCTTCATCCTTTGGAGTGCTTTTTCTGATTATCAACCATTTCTTGGTTACATACGTAAATTAAGTCCTTTACCAGATCATATCGATCAGCTTTATTTTACGAGAATACGTGCAATGACCAATGCAATGGTTCAAGGAACATTTGTCATTGCAATAATACAGGGTATGGTTGCAGGTTTAGTGTTATGGTTATTCGGAGTACCGTATGTCTTCTTCTTAACATTAGCTATGATTTTTCTTTCAATTGTTCCATTGGGTGCAGGTTTTATTAATATTCCTGTATCTGCTTTAATGATATTAACGGGGAATATTGGTGGAGGAATAATCGTTTTTATTATACATATGGTAGTTATTAGTAATATTGATAATGTTCTCCGACCAAAACTAGTCCCTAAAGAAGCCATTATTCACCCGGTTTTGCTTTTGTTGAGTGTTCTTGGTGGTGTGCAAGTCTTCGGCTTTTTCGGTATTATCTATGGTCCAATTATAATGATTATAGTTCTTACAACACTAGAGGTATATGTAAAGTACTTTAGATTTGAGACACTCCCGCTTCTAATAGAAGAGAAAGATATAAATAAAGGCTAGTAAGTCGAGTGTCGTTAATTTCAAAGCAAGTAGGGATAATAAGAAACAATATTCTATACTATTTATAATATAGTCTTGATACAATCCGCGTATGAATGAAATTACTGTCGCAGAAGTCGCGAAAATACTAGGAGTAAGCTCTCGTACAATTCAAAGAGAAATTAAAAGAGGTAAATTGGTCGCTCATCGTGTTGGTAGAAAATTTCTTATTTCGAATCTCTCTCTCGAACGGTATGAGCAGAGCGATTCGTCAGAATTAGATGAAAAGATTAAGAGATTTTGCCAGTCTAAAAAATACGAAATGGTTAATCTTCTTCAGCGTCTTGTTGCCTTTCAAACCGACTCAACATCAGGTGTCGTCCAAGAGGAATTTGCACTTTTTTTGAAGAACTTATTGGAAGGAATGGGATTAAGAACAGTAATGTATGGAGAGAAGGAATCATCAACAGTTCATGCAACATATGGCCTCGCAAAAAAGGGATTGCTCTTAGATTGTCCAATGGATACTGTTTCTATAGGTGATATTGAGAGATGGTCTTATCCTCCATTTGATGGGATAGTAAAAAATGGAAAGATGTTTGGGAGAGGTACAGCAGATTGCAAAGCGGGTATTGTCGCAATGATATATGGTGTATTGGCTTTGAAAGAATTTGTTGATGAGAATGCAGTCAGAGTTGAATTGGTATTTGATGGTGGTGAGCAGAATGGAGAGTATTATGGTATGAGAAATACATTAGAACGGGGAATAGATGTAGATGCCGGTATTATTGGATATGCAGGAGACCAAAACGAAATGGCGATAGGTGCTCGAGGGTATCATCGTTACACTTTTATGATTAAAGGGAAATCAGTACATACAGGGAGTAGAACACGCCAAGGTGTGAATGCAATAGTAAAGGCAGCTAAATTAGTTACTGAATTAGAACAGATTTCTTTCCCACAATCTATACACAACTTATTCTGGTTTGGATCAAAGATTACTCCTGCAATTATTCATGGTGGTTCTGCAATTAATGTTGTTCCAGATGAGTGCGTCCTTAAGGTTGATGTAAGGTTATCAGCAGATCTCAAAAAGAAAGATATTGATGAGCGGATTAAAGCAGTCCTTAAGAAAATAAAAGCCGAAGATCCTGAGTTTGAAGTGATTCTTACTTACGATATAGGTAATGAAGGGTATGCCCTAAATGGTGATGAGAAGATAGTAGATATAGTTCTTGCAGCAATCCAAAAGACAGTCAATATAAAGCCGGAGCTTATTGCAAATGGTCAAGCCCATATTGGGAATTTCTTATATAAATATAAAATTCCGATAGTTGTGAAAGGCCCAGTCGGTTCCAATGTCCATAGCTACGATGAGTATGTAACTATAGATTCTATTCCGCAAACTTCTGAAATCTATGCGAAAGCTGTTTCCTACTTTTTTGGGTTAGCAAATCCTTCCCAGATTTAGTTGCTAAAAAATAGCGAGTATAGTAGTCTATTCGAATAACATTTTAATATATTTATGAATAAAATATCGAGAATTTTTGGAATTTGTGCAATTTCCGCATTAGCTATTGGTTTTTTGTTTGTTGCACCAGCTATTAATGCGCAGAATGATTATACATATACTACCCAAGAGGCGACAGTTACAACAGGAAATGTATATGCTGCCGATAATGATTTAACAATAACACAAGATGTCCTTGGAGATTTGGTTGTTGCAGGTGGAGTAGTTACAATCAAAGGGAATGTTTCGGGAAATCTTATTGTCGCAGGTGGGGCAGTTCAAGTAGATGGTTCAGTTTCTGGAGATGCACTTGTTACCGCAGGAGTAGCAGTTATTAACGGAACAATTGGTGGCGATCTTCGTGTATTTGCAGGGCAAGGATACCTTAATGGAAAAGTTATTGGTTCAGATTTAATCTTTTTTGTTGGTGAGGGTGGAATTGTTCAAGGTGTTTCGATTGGTGGACTTACAAAATTATCAACAGATGTTGTAACAAGTTCGACTTCAAACCTCGTGGATATTTCTTACTATCGGAATCAATGGAAGGATTCACTCGATTCGATGAAGAGTAATAGAAGAACATCAGTTAATAGATCTTCAGAATTAACATTCTCAGTTATTGCATGGATTGTAGGAATATTGGGATCACTTATTGCAGGATACATGGTATTACGATTATTCCCAGTATTAGCAGAGACAACTTTCGTTAAAATGAGAAAGGACCCTATTGTTTCAATGCTAGTGGGTTCTCTTGCCTTATTCCTCTCTGTCTTTATGGGTATTATCCTTATTGTCAGTATTATTGGATGGTACGCATTATTCATAATGTTTACACTCTTTGTGCTTATCTTGATTCTTGCAGACATCTATAGCAAGTATGTTGTTGGTCGAATTATGCTTGAAAAGCTTAATATGCCTCATCGTGGACGATTACAAACACTATTGTTTGGTCTCGTTGTTGTTGGTCTTGCGGGCTTTATATTCTCATTTATTCCGGTCTTAGGAAACCTTGTCTGGATGATTATTTCGTTCCTTCTCTCGATGTGGGCATTAGGTGCTATGCTTCTTAATAAAATTGCTGCGCTGCAATCGAAAAGTGCATAAAGACAAACAACAGGGCACACAAAAGCTTTTTATTAAGTCGTTGTTGTCTTATGTATCTAAGCTGAAAAAACAGTGGTCTGTTGCAGTATATGATCCAATTACAAAAAGAAGAGCAGTTGCCAATTCGTTGCCAGAAGCTATTAAGAAGTTAGGAGAGAAATCCCCTGAAGCAGTATTAGTGATCATTGATCAAAAGACTTCTGAAAATATCAATAAAGAAAGAGATGAATAAAATTTTATTTGATAGTTTTACTTTTGATTTTGGTCAAGGAGATCATTTGTATTTTCATCCTGTAATAAACAATGTCAAAAAGGTGTCATTTCTTGTGGATACGGGCTTTACCCTTGGAATTGTATTGCCTAATAGTTACATGAGGGAATTTGGCTTTGTAGGGGGTTATATGACTAAATTGGTGTTGGCGACCCGGAAATACGTATCCGGAATAGTTTTTCTTGTTGATATAGTATTGGCAGGTAATAAGATTAATCAGAAAGTATCGTTTCTTTTTATGAACAATATAGAGGAGCCACTTGTTGGAGTAGAATTCTTAAGAATATTTAATGGTTTTAAGGTCTCTTGGAAATCGAAAACAATACTTGTTACTTTATAGGCTAGTGCTTATAATAGAAATTGAAGAAGAATAGAGCCTAGACGCTGAATAAACATGCTCATTTAATAGGTATATTTGTATACAAAAAGGGATACACTGCTAACCTCCAATCTTTCCAGATTCTTTAACCGTAGTGTCTCATATCTGTGTCTATTATCTAACTATAAAAATGATACGTAGATGATCTGTTTATGATTTAATTTAGTTGTTTTTATGTTATTGTAAAACAGTTGTTCCACGATATGTGAAATATTTTGCTTTTATGTGTATTCTTGTTATTATCAGGGTGAAAATGACAAATACTCACCGTGAATATATTGAAAGAAGAAACCGAGAAATCTTTCCCCAGTTAGAAATAAATGTAGTTTTGAACCGTAACGAAGAATTGCGTCCAATTGGAGAAGCCTTTGATACTTATAGAATAGGTATAAAAGTAGCAGTCTCCGGTGCAGAATATAGAGAAATTGAACCAGTTATCGGTCATGCATTGCTTTCGTACCTCCTCTATTTGGAACAAAACGAGTCAATAGAGTACGCGCAGTTTCTCTTACCACCCACAATTGATCCAGAAAAAGAGCATGCTTTTGGAAGTCAAAAGATTCTGATTGCAGAATGGGAAGATGCCCATATATTGAGGAATAAGGAGATAGTATCTGAGCTCCTAGCGGAAATAAATGAAGGTAATTCTGGTTTACATATACTGACTGGTCCGATGTATGCTGGAAAAACAGATATTCTTTTACAACTTCTTGAAGAATGCAATGGACATATTCTATTTGAAGTTTTGATTCCTTCTGTCATGGAAGAGGCATATATTCATTCCAGAATTGGAGGAGAAGGCAGAACGCATCAAGTTGAAGTAGTCAGAAGAATAAAGGCAGATAAATACAGTTATGCCGGGCTTATGGAAAGATTATCGACAATAGAATTATTGGTTAATGAGGGAAAAACAGTTCCAAGACTTATTATTATTGATGAATTTTCTTTTTTTACCGAAGACGAAGAAGAGGGAGAGAGATTGTTAGACAAACTTGGCTATTTAACTACAAAAGGAATTACCGTTATTGTTTCTGGTCTTCATAATAATTATCGCGCAGAAACGAGACCAGTCATTAAAGTAGCAGAACGAATGGAGATATTAGTTAATAGATATACAGCATTTGCTGCAATGGCAGGAGGCAAGAATGGGATAGAAGTCTTGCCAGATGCTGGCGAAACAGTACGTTGGGATATTCGACAAGGATTTCTAGATCTTCTCCTGAGAGTTGTTATTGGCCGTGTTCATGGAAATATTGTTCGTTATGGGGTACTGCCAAGTAAATGCCACCTTTTTGCAATACTTAAACAGAATGACCCACAAATATTTACAGCTTTAATGAAGATTGGCGGTCGTGAAGATATTTTTAATCAGTACTTAGAAGAGGAAGTCTAATAACACTAGATTCTTTACTACTGTGCCTGGTATACTATCTTTTATGAATCAAGAAGCCATTGTCGTAAAGAACCTAATTAAGAGGTATAAAAAAGCAACTGTGAATGCTGTTGACGATATTTCTTTTTCCGTAAATGATGGAGAGTTTTTCGCATTTTTGGGCCCCAATGGAGCAGGTAAAACAACCGCGATATCTATTCTTACCACAACGTTATCAAAGACATCGGGCGATGTCCGTATTGCAGGTTTTGATATTAATACCCACAACAACGATGTTCGTAAGAATATTGGCATTATCTTCCAAAATCCTAGCCTAGATCTTAATTTAACTGCCGAAGAGAATATCCGGTTTCACGCCGTTTTATATGGCCTCTACCCATTCTACCCAGTATTTGGAATGATGCCTAAAGCGTATAAAGATAAAGTAGCTGAACTTGCTGAAATAATAGGTATTGGAAAAGATATGAATAAACCGGTGAAAACTTTTTCTGGTGGTACGAAACGTAAATTAGAAATTCTTCGTAGTCTTATTCATAATCCACGAATTCTCTTTCTTGATGAACCAACAACTGGTTTAGATCCTGCAAGTCGTAAGAATCTTTGGCAATATCTTAAAGAAATCCGAGAAAAGAATAAAACAACTGTGTTCTTGACAACTCATTACCTTGAAGAAGCCGAGGGTGCGGATAATGTAGTAATTCTCAATTATGGAAAAATAGTTGCACAAGGAACACCAAAGAAAATCAAAGATAGCCTTGTAAAGAAGTATGTTGCATTGCAAACTGAAAAACCAGAAGCACTTCGTAACGAGCTTCAAACGTTTAATAAAGAATTTACGCAAGAAGGGAATACCTTGACTGTGTATATTCAAAATGGTGGAGAAGAAGTGCAAAATTTGATAAAAAGAATTCAATCACCACTGATTGATATAGATGTTCATTTACCGACTCTAGAAGAAGCATATTTGGAAATTATTACGCCAAAGGAGGCAAGCAATGAATAATATAAATACTATTCTCACTATCGCGTTTCGTGATGTTATCAAGTTCCTGCGAGATCGTACACGTATAATTGCAAGCCTCATTTTTCCAATACTCTTTGTTGGAGTTTTAGGAACAAGCTTACAATCAAGTTTAGGAAATGCATCCGGAAAAGACCTATTAACATTCACATTCTTAGGTGTTATTGCTCAGACTTTATTCCAATCCACGGCATCGGGAATAATTTCGCTTATTGAAGATAGAGAGAATGATTTTAGCCAAGAGATGTTTGTCTCCCCTACGAGTCGGTACAGTATCCTTTTAGGTAAGGTTTTGGGTGAGTCAATTGTATCGTTCATTCAACTCATTGGAGTTGTTATTTTTGGAATCATTATTGGTGTTAAACTAACTCTCGCGAGTATTGTTGTACTTATTCCAGTGGGTATATTTATCTGTCTTTTTGGTGGAGCCTTTGGAATTCTAATTTTGGCAAACCTAAGTAGTCAGCGAGCAGCTAATCAGATTTTTCCTTTTATTATGCTTCCACAGCTATTTTTGGCAGGTGTCTTTGCACCAGTTAATAACTTGCCACTTCCATTGATGGTCCTCTCACGTATTGCACCACTTACGTATGCAGTAGACTTAATCCGAGGTATGTATTATGGTGGTAAAATAGAGGGTTTAGATATCATTAATACTCCAGTTACCAATATCGTTATAATTGCTGTACTTTTTGCACTCTTCTTGGTTATAGGAACATATCTCTTTGTTCGCAACGAAAAGAACCGATAAATTAATCATTATTATATTATGGCGACTATTATTCTTGGTGGGGGATGTTTTTGGTGTACAGAGGCTATTTTTAAACGGGTTCGTGGAGTATCAAATGTAGTTTCTGGGTATAGCGGAGGACAAGGACTGAATCCTACGTATGAGGATGTCTGCTCTGGAGAAACAGGCTTTGCAGAGGTTATCGAAGTGACTTATGATCCGACAATTATTTCCTTCAAAGAAATAACCTATATCTTTTTTAAGACGCACGATCCAACAACGCTAAATCAACAAGGGAATGATGTAGGTACACAATATCGGTCAGTTATCTTCTATAGTTCTGAGGAAGAAAAGAAGGAAGCTCAAGGATTGATATATATGCTTAATCGATCCGGAGAATACTCGGAGAAGATCGTGACAACACTGGAGTCCAAGACGGATTTTTATCCAGCAGAAGGATATCATCAAGATTATTTTAAGAATAATCCACAAGCGGGATATTGTAGAATCATTATTGATCCAAAGGTTAAAAAGTTTATGGAGAAGTTTCCAGACAAGATAGCTATAAATTAGTTCTTATTATTGTGCTGTTTTACCGTCGAGGATAATTCTTATCTTTTTAATGACGCTCCCCGGATCGGTTTCACCTTTGACAATATAGTCATCGATACCCAAATGAGTTGCGGTGTCTTTATATTCTGGTTCCGAAACATTAGTGAGCATGACTACAGGGATATAACGAAACTCTGCAATGGTGCGTATTTCTCGTAATAGAGTAAGGCCATCTTTGATAGGCATAAGGATATCTAGGAGAATGATATCAGGGATAGCTTCTTTTAAGCGATCCATACCTTCGACACCATTTGAGGCGACGCTGACCCTATAACCCTCTTTTTGAAGCTTTAACTGGTACATATGCTGTAGTGCACTATCGTCTTCTACAACAAGGACATAGTAATCATTCGTTGTTGTCATAAAACATTCTAGGGTATATCGATTATTCTGGCAATATCTTAAACTTTATAGCCTTCTGCCTGAAGATTAAAAGCATGAGCATAAATTCCATCAATAGTCATGAGTTCACTGTGCGAGCCTTGTTCTTTGATCTGTCCCTTTTCTATGACGATAATACGATCCGCATTGCGAACAGTAGAGAAGCGGTGAGAGATAATCACCACGGTCTTATTTTTAAAGAAACTATAAATCTGATTGAATATTTTATACTCAGAGACAGCGTCAATTGCTGCAGTCGGTTCATCAAAAATCACTACAGGAGCATTTCTATAAAAAAAACGAGCAAGGGCAATCTTTTGTGATTGACCAGTGCTTGGCCTTATACCACCTTCAAATCTTTCACTAAGAAGTTGATCGTATCTATTAGGGAAATCCATAATGAAGTCATGGGCATCCGCACTTTTCGCTGCCTCTATAACTAGTTCCTCCTGTAATTCTTTTGTTGTATCTCCAACTGCAATACTTTCTTTAGCAGTAAAGTGGCTATATAAGTTATATTCTTGGAAAAGAATACCAATATTTCTATTCCAATCCTTAGTTTTAAATTCCTTAAGATCGGTATTGTTAATTAAAATCTCTCCATCAGTTGGAATATAAATACGAGAAAGTAGCTTAGCAAAAGTTGTTTTACCTGCACCATTGTGACCAACAATAGCAATCTTTTCCCCGGACTTAATAGAAAGATTAAAGTGATCTAAGATGTTCTTTTCTGTATTTGAGTATCTAAATGTAACATCTCTAAATTCAATTGAAGGTGCAGAAGTTAGTAAAGGTAAGGTTTTTAATCCTTCAATAGTAGCTGGCTTAAGGTTAAAGAATTTTGTAAGGTCATTCATTTTGAGTAGAAAACTATTAATTACAGAAGTATTGTTTAAGATATTTTCCATAGCAGATGAAAAGTTTTCAAGAAAGCTGACGTAAAGCATTGCCGTACCAATAGTGATTTCTTTTGAAACTACCAACATTAATGAAATGATATATCCCGATATCATGATTGTGATATCAATGAGACTCAATAAGAAGCCAGTAACCTCACTTTTAATGATAATATCGTGAAGCCCGTCATTAAAGAACTTGTAAAAAGAATCATATTTATTTCGTAAACTAGGGTATGCATTGATAATTGAAATTTCGGAAAGGGTCACTGGATTAGTGAGCATATCTCTACTTGCCTTCGCTTTTCGCTCACCTTCTGTATAGTCATAATACCAATCAAAGTCTCGTTTATTAAAGTGCCTTTGGGGAATAAATTTAATAATCGAAACAATAATGAGTATCGGAATAAAAATCGGTAACGTAGTGAGTAACAAAATCCCAGATCCTACTGCACGAATAATTGATCCAATAAGATCGAAGGTATACAAAAGTAAAGGCGCGCCTTCGTACATAGATTCCTGTGTTCTTTTAAGGAGATTTGTTACTTCTGGATTTTCCAAGGTTTGTATCCCAAGCTCATTAATCTTCTCAATAAAAACAAGATCAATAGTCGTTCTTCCATAACGATACATATATCTGCGAGTATAGGTGTAGAGTGCATTAACCAACGAATTTAAAAGCATATATCCAATCATAAGAAAGAAGTAAGGCCATAAATCTGTTAGTTCCCCAGATTCCTGAATAATCTTAATAATACTATCGACCGCACGGGCATAAATATAAATATATCCGAGACTTTGAATATTTCTGTAGGTACTGACAAAAAGAAAAATAAAAAAACGAACAGGGGACATTCGATAATAAATGCCTAGTATAGTCCTGAGTGTTCTCAGAGTATCTTTAAGAGAAAGTTTCTCTTTTTTTTTTGTCAAAAGAATAAAGGAAAAGTAATTACCGAACTATACACCCATATCAGGTATTATTCAACGAGAAACACAGAAGTCGAGAATTCTTTATTAAGTAGTTCCTTAAACTCTTGGGTAATTATTTCACTTTTATTAAAGATAAATCCACTTAGTCCCGTTTCATTCTGAAATTCTTTTAATCTTTTAATTTGGTCCTCTTTTGGAATCGAAATGCTGAATCTGGAAAGATCTATAAACCCGTATACTTTAATCGAGTTTTTCTTTATCTCAGGAAAATTAATTGTTTGTAAGTAGTATGAGAGAGTTGTTGTTATTTCTGTATTATCAGTTGTATAGAGGTTTGGATGAAAAGGAATCACAAAACCTGAGAAAGCACTGGAGTACACAAATCCTTGTTCTATGGCTTGTGTTAGTATTACTGCAGTTTGTGTTGCCAGCTTTTGGCTATACACACTTGATGTGGCTAAACAGTCTGAAGAAATATTGCTTATAAGTCCAATATGATTTTGAAGTGATTTCGATTTTGCAAGAGTAAGTAGGGTTGTTACCTTCAGTGGATATCCATCAAAAGTTTGGAATTGTGGATTTTCGCATGTTGTAGAGGTAACACGAGAAATATTGGTGATTAAGATGGTAGAGTTTTGAGCTTTGACCGCATCTAAAAGCGAACTAACCTGAGCATCTGAATATCTTTCGATATCCAAGCCTATTGCTGTGTGTGGTATAGATTTTGTTTCCAATGTTCCCGAAGCAAATTGGAGCGCATTATTTGAGTAAAAAACAAGGCATACTAAAACAACAACGATGAGCAGAAGACCAGATAATAATAATATTCTTTGAATGGGGCGGTTCATGATTTCATTATACCCTAATTGCAAAAACGATAATACGAATCGGTGAATTTAAGTGTTTACAGGTGTATAAAATAATATCTGCATCATTTGCATAGATCTTCTCTGATTCTTCTATTTTGGTGATTTTATACCTATATTCACGTTGATTCCAGATAACGAAGATATAATCGTCTACTTTAAGTTGGTCGAGAAAACGAAAAGAACTTGTCTTCTTAAAGTCAGTAGTCCATTCAGTATATCCATATCTGTGTGCTGCAAGAACGACCGGGACTTGGTCTTGATCAGGAACTCCCGTTCGCGGATCTCTCCAAATTCCTTTGTATAAAGCACGTTTTGAATTGCTTCCCTCTACAATCTTACTATTCACTCCTATCTTAGGAATAACAATCATATTCGTTTCTGGAAGTGCTTCGTTTTTCTCTGGTGGTGGTAGTGGAGTTGGTTCAGGTGTCGCAATGGGGGTGACAGAAACAGTTACTGATGGAGCAGGAGTCGTTTCCGCCTTAACTTTTGCGGATCCGACGATAACGTTATATGAGTTGAAACCTTCATTATCAAAAGCATCTGCAATTCCGCTATTAAAATAATAACCTTGTAGTGCTGTAAAACTAACAATCGATATACCTCCAATAAAGAGGATGATTCCAAATCCAAAGATGCTGTATCCAATAAAGGTTAAGAGAGTCTGAACACGTTTAATCGCAATAACATGAGAAAGTGTATGCGATTGTGAAAGCCCTGCGTGGGTCATGGCAACACAATTGATTTATATTTGCTTCGAAATTGAGCCAAGAATCTTACTAACGAGTGTTTTATTATAGACAAGTACTCCTGATCCAGTGACAATTCCTAGAAAACCAGCGATGAGAAGAGTATTTGGATCAAATCCAGTATCCTCAGGAGGAACTACGGTTGTTGGAACCGAAGTTTGTGTCGGAGTTGTAGTAGGTGTTGATGTTGGCGTTATTGTGATGGTTGGTGTAGGAGTCGTCGTAACAGTAACTGTCGGTGTTGGGGTTACGTGGGGGGTCGTTAAGATAATAGCGACTTGAGAACACCAGTTATTCTCAGTTGGTCCTGCTGCGATACGGTAGGTACCTGCTTGATTTATTGAGTGTGGCCATGAAATAAGATTCTGTTGGCCATTTCGTGATGATTGACCTGAAGGTCCACTTATAAATGCGAAGCCATTATAATCTGAAATATTTGGCCAAACACCTTGATGAACTGTATATTTAAGTGTTTCTAAGTCACTGACTAAGTATGTTCCATTCTGTGTTAGGAATGCACTTTGATTCCTAAGTTTTACTTCAAAGCGGGCATTTACATTGGGACATTGGTCAATAACAGTTGGAGTTGGTGTTGCATCACAAGATGTATGATAAACAAGAAAACCAATAAGGCCAGAACCATTGGAACACTCAATCTTCCATGAACCGTCAGTATTCCGGCATGCAAGAGAAAAAACATCTACTTGGATCGTCTGATTACAGCTCCCACCATTAACACTAAGAGATCCGCCCACCTGCTCTGTTTGAGACTGAAAGCCAGGAGTACTTGTCGTACATTCACGATGGAAGCCATTACAGACCAGTCTGAGAACTGTTCCACTAGACGAACAAGAGCCAGTAGCTGAATTACATGTTGTATTTACCTGACCATTTGGACAAGCATGCCCTGGAACTGGGTTATAGTAATTACCTGCAGGAAGACTGTTTCCACAAATATTAGTAAAACCACTCGCAGAAGCGGGAGAACTAAAAGAAAAAGTCGCTATTGCGATGATACTGACAAATAGAAATAGTTTTTTTAATAATGATTTCATGTCATATTATCCCATAATGGGTATGGTACGTCAAGAATGCTATCTTTTCCCGTTACAGGCATCTGGTGACCAGAGTCCTAAATCATTTTGCTCTGCATTCTTCTGCGCTGCTTTAAAATCGCTTTGGAACCGATAAGGTGCGTTAAATGTGTATTCGTAAGCATATCCTTGTGCAATAAGTTCTTGGTTTATAAAGAGGTTGTCGCTTTTCCTATATACATATGCGATGGTTCTTCCGTACTTATCTTTTTCTGACTGTGACTTGTCGAGTTTAATCTCAACTTCTTGGTTTGTGAGTAATTCAGCGGTTTTTTCTGAGGCAACTGTCGCGAAGCACTCTATTTTTTTGGTAGGATGGTTCTTTTCCGGAGTATCTATCCCCAATAGTCTTATAGTTCTTTTATCACTTAATTCGATTGTATCGCCATCGATAACTCTTACAACAACGATATAGTTAGGGTTATTTCGAATTGTTGCTCCCAGTATTGCGGCTGCTTGTTGTGGGAGATAATTGAAGAAAGATGGACCACCAAGTAAGATAAGTAAAACTATAAGTACGATAAAGAATGGGAGAGAGTCACTTTTATTCATATGAGTATTATAAAACGAACAATATGAAAAAAAAAGGGCTTTGGAAAAAGTATTTTCGGGAGTATATACTATTGAATGGCACATATATCAGACCTAGTGTATAAAAATCTTGCAAAACCACTCCTTTTTTGTTTTGATCCAGAATTTGTGCATGATTTTATGACTCAGACCGGTTGGTTTATGAGCAGAACAGATATTGGAATGTCTCTTACTTCGGGACTATTCCTAGGGAATATCCCTAAAAATACGATAACAATCGATAATATTAAGATTGATTACCCAATAGGTCTTGCAGCAGGCTTTGACTATACAGGGAAAATGGCGCGGATTATGAAGGCAGTTGGTTTTGGGTTTAATACCGTGGGTACAGTAACTGCGAAACAATATGAAGGTAATCCAAAACCTCGAATGGTAAGGCTACCTTCTTCACAATCCTTACTCGTTAACAAAGGATTTAAGTCACCTGGTGCAGACAAAGTGAGAGAGACACTGCGACAGCAAAATTTGAAGGATCATGTTGTTGGTATAAGTGTCGGTAGTTCTAATATTCCCGAGATTGATACGATACCTAAAGCAATTGATGATTATCTTTATACGATTAATACTTTCAAAGATGAAGCGTATGTGACTTATTTCGAGATAAATATTAGTTGTCCTAATGCAAGGATATCTGAACAGTTTGCAAAAAAAGAAACACTTTCTAGCCTTCTTTCAGCAATAATGGATTTACATATTACAAGGCCTCTGTGGTTAAAGATGGCAAATGAGATAACTGAAGCTCAGTTAGAAGAGCAGGTACATACTGCTTTAAAATACGGTGTTAAAACAATTATTCTTTCAAATTTAGTAAAAACAAGAACTAATGCAGTAATCACTTCCAGAGAGAGGGAGATGGTAAAAGACATAAAGGGTAATTTTAGTGGAAAACCTACGGAAGAGAATTCATTGTTGCTTATTCAAAAAGCGAGGAAGATTTTTGGTAAAGATATATCAATTATAGGGTTGGGTGGCATATTTACACCTAATGATGCAGAGAAGAGATTACAAGCAGGCGCAGATGCGATACAGCTCATTACAGGGATGATTTATAATGGTCCAGGGTTAATTGGAAATATCAATCGAAGGTTAGGAGAGATTAGGTAAAAGTTACTGAATATGGCTAAAGTAGATTTTATAAAAATTGAAGCAGAAAAACGTCAATTATTTCTAGAAAGAATTTCCCGAATATTTGGCGTGGATATAGTTAAGGCAGAAAAGATTGCGAGATTATTGCCTGGTTCTGCCGTACGAATTAATCATCTTATAGATCAGGAAAATTGCCAATTTGGGAAGAACTCACGGTTAGGAGATATTTCATGGATAAGAGATGCTTGGTGGATATTAAGAGATAAAGACATTTTAACACGGTCGGAAGATGCAGAAGCTGGAAGAATTATCTTTCAAAACCCATCAAGTTTTTTGCCAGTACTCGCGTTAGAGCCAAAGGAAGATGAAGTAATTCTTGATGTTTGTGCTGCACCAGGAGGGAAAATTGCCCACGTAGCCGATCTTACAAATAATAAAGCAAAGATATGGGTGAATGATGCAAATAGAGAACGAATGTTCAAAATGCAAGCGACACTAAAAAGATATGGAGTTAGGATAGAAAAGACAACAATATTTCCTGCTCAGATTCTCTCAAAAGTATTGCAAGATAAGTTTGATAAGATCCTTGTTGATGCTCCTTGTAGTGGTGAAGGTATGATGAATATTTTTTCAGATGAAGATATTAAAAACTGGTCTACAAAAAGGATTCATAGATTAAGTAAATTACAGAAAAGGATTATTTTATCTGCTTTTGATCTTCTTAAGCCGGGGGGGACGTTAGTTTATTCAACTTGTACAATGGCTCCCGAGGAAAATGAGGGTGTTGTGAACGAACTGTTGAAAAAACGCTCCAATGCTGAAATAATAGAGTTGAAGTTGCCGAGAGTCTATTTATGGGATGGTCTCAATTCTTGGGGAACAGACGTATTTTCATCTGAACTCTCAAAAACAAAGAGGGTTCTTCCAGATGGAAAAATGGAAGCATTTTATATAGCAAAAATTAAAAAAACATGAACAAACTTAATCGGCTTCTTGTAAATTATATTATTCCGCGACTTCTTCTTGATATTATTATTTTCTTTGTTTTTCTCACCTTTGCTGGAATTATAGGCAGTAGAACGTTCGGATTTCCAAATTTTGTATTTACAGGAATAGTCGTCTATTCGGTACTTATCTTTGCCTTTATTTTTAATGATATTGTTGATCGGGATGATGATAAGCGATCGCCGTTTAAAAACATGACTATAAGGGAATTCTATGAAGCAAGTCTGAGTATTCGTAAACAAGATGGAGTAAAACGTTTTGAGAATCCTTTTTCCTTTGGTTTACTTACTGTGATGCAGGGGTATATTTGGATAGCGTTGATAGCTTTTATCTCAATAATATTGTCGTTTATGGTAGGTGGTATATTTGGCTTGATAGTAACAGTGGTTACGCTGTTACTAGGTTTGTTATATTCTGGAATTGGTAGAATAAGATTAAAAAGTATTCCAGTATTAGATATTGTCAGTCATGCATTTTTATTAGCTGGTCTCCCTGTTTTGATTTATTTCTCTATTAGTCCAATGCAGTTAACTTTTGGTTCATGGTTAATCTTTGTAGGTGCTACTATAGGGTCTTTGGGGGGTAGTTTCCAAAATCAATATAGAGATTTTGAGGACGACATGGCTGGTGGAATTACAAATACCTCGAAGTTTGTGGGAAGAAAAAGGTCTCGTACCATTGCATTTATTGCATATTTGGTTGCAGTTATTTTAGTTATTGTAGGTATTTACCTATAATTATGACGATATGAAATTAATAATAATGGTAGTTTCCGTTATTGCAATGATAGGTTTTAATATTCTTGCAACAACACTTCCATTGAATGGTATATCAACAGCGACTATTTCAGATATGTTCCCAATATTCTTTGTTCCGACTGGCTATGTATTTGCAATATGGGGGCTCATATATATTACTCAATTATTATTTGTCTTTGGGCTTTGGAGAAAGCAGAAAGACTATAAAAGCCTGATTGATTCTGTTTGGGGTATTTTTATCTTCTCTCAAGTTATGAATATTTTGTGGCTATTTCTTTGGCATTATCAAATCTTTATTCTTACGGTCCCAGTTATGCTTCTACTGTTACTTAGCCTTTGTCTTATATATGTTCGTATTGCTAAGGATAATTCGCTCCCATCTTGGATACTGAGTTGTTATGGCATCTATCTTGGTTGGATTACCGTGGCAACTGTAGCCAATGTTTCCGATGTTGTTTCACTATATTGGTCGGGTTCTATATTGCTCCCACAAGTATGGGCGGCATTATTAATTCAGGTTGCAGTTTTACTCACAGTTCTTATTATCCTAAGGCATAAGGATTTTGCTTATTCAGCAGTTATTATGTGGTCAATTATTGGGATAGCCTTTAAATTTCCGGAAGAGCATAGCATAGTTCTTTCGGTTATATTTGGGTGTTTTATTATTATTTCTGCAGTTACTGCCGTTATATTTCGCAGTAAAAGATTACCGCAGGATACCAAATGAGTTTCACTATTATTTTAAAAAAAGTAGTATAATCATCCCATTAACTTGGTACATATAAGTATGTCAAAGGCAGAGCAAATTCCTAAAAACTTTATAAGCAATGATGTAGAGGCAAGAATCTATAAACTTTGGGAAGATTCGGGGTATTTTAAACCAGAAAATCATCCACATCCCAATAGAGAAAAGCCTTTTGTTATAACTTTACCACCTCCTAATGCTAATGGGAGTCTTCATCTTGGCCATGCATCTGGATATACGAATCAAGATTTAATGGGACGGTATCATCGGATGAAAGGTGACCGAGTGTTGTTGCTACCAGGTAAAGATCATGCAGGAATACAGACAGAGGTTCTTTTTACTAAGATTCTGGAGAAAAAAGGCATAAAGAAGCGAGAATTAGGGAGAGAGAAGTTTTATGAAGAAACCTATAGGTTTTGCATTGAGAATTCCGAAATTGCGAGAAACCAAGAAAAATCAATGGGCTTATCGGCAGATTATAGTCGAGAAAAGTTTACCCTTGACCCAGAAGTAACGAAAGTAGTTATGGAAACATTTGAAAAAATGGTATCTGAAGGAATAGTTTATCGAGGAAAAAGAATCGTTAATTGGTGCGTGAGAGATCAGACCTCACTTGCAAATATTGATACAGAAAAACTAGAAGAGCAGGGTTTCTTATACGACGTACGATATGAAATTACAGATACGGATGGCAAGGGAACAGCTGAATATATAGTTATTTCTACTACTAGACCTGAAACAATGTTTGGAGATACTGCTATTGCGGTTAATCCAAATGATGAAAGATATACACATTTGATAGGAAAGCTTTGTAGGATTCCTTATTCCGAAGAAACAGGGATGCCAAGTATTCCGATAGTTTCAGATCATCGAATTGATAAAGAGTTCGGAACCGGAGCAGTTAAGGTAACTCCTGCACATTCCGAAATAGACTTTGAGATTAAAAAAGATCACGATCTTGAGGTGAAAGAGGTCATTGATCAGTATGGGAAGATGTTTGGTCCGTTCGTACCAAGCAAGTATCTTAATTTTAAGGTTGAAGAATGTCGAAAGTTATTAGTAGAAGACCTAAAAAAAGATGGGTTTCTTGTTGGGGAACCAAAGCTACATATGCATATTGTCCCTGTCTGTGAACGTTGCAAAGGTAAGATCGAGCCTCTTCTACAGTGGCAATGGTTCGTTAAAGTTTCAGAATTAAAGAAAAAAGCTATAGATGCAGTAGAAAGTGGTGAGACAGCAATTCACCCAAAAGCTCAGGAAAAGGGATACCTCCGATGGATGGAAAACTTAGAAGATTGGTGTATTTCCCGACAATTATGGTGGGGACATCAAATCCCAATGTGGTATTGTGGTGGGAAAGAATTTTCTGACCGACAAAGAGAAGGTACAGGCACTATTAAAGTATTAAATCCAAGTCAACCATGTGGAGAGTATTTCTATTTGTTAGAAAAACCACAGAAATGTCCGTATTGTGCAGGAGTAGAATTACAACAGGAAACTGACGTCTTTGATACTTGGTTTTCGTCAGGTCAATGGCCAATGTCTGTGTTTGGTGGTCCTGGTACAAAAGATTTCGATCTTTATTATCCAACGACAGTATTAGAAACAGCAAAGGATATTCTTTTCTTTTGGGTAGCTCGTATGATGATGTTGTGTACCTATCGTACTAAGAAGGCACCGTTTTCACACGTGTACCTCCATGGTCTAGTAACAGATAGAGAAGGGAAGAAAATGTCTAAATCTCGTGGTAATGGAATAGAACCTGCAGAAATGATCTCAAAATATGGAGCAGATGCACTACGATTTACCTTTATGCACGGAAATGCCCCTGCGTTGAGTTATCGGATATATGACGAAAAAGTAAGATCATTTAGAAACTTTGTAAATAAAATTTGGAATGGTGCCAGGTTTGCCCTCATGCAGTTTGATGAAGTTACAGATTCTGCAAAAACAGATATCCTTTTACACTCACAAAAAGAAATTCTATCCAAGCGCCTTGATTCGTTGAAGGTATTGGGGAATAATATTACTAAAAATATCGAAACATATAAACTAGGACGAGCAGCTACTGATATTTATGAATTTTGGTGGCATACCTTCTGTGATATTTATATTGAGGAAATTAAAGCTGAAATGGTAAATACTGATGAGTCTAAGAAACAAGAACTACTATCTGAGCTTTTGAGCCTACTGACTATTCAACTGAAACTTTTACATCCATTTGTACCATTTGTAACTGAAGAAATTTGGCAGACAATGAAAGAGATGAGCCTTACTCAGAAAGATGAATCCTTGCTTATGATTGCAAAATGGCCATTTATTTTTAAAGCTCGTCCTTAACCTTGTTTATAAATTTGTTAAGAGTTTTGGTTTTGATAATAAGATCATAGAGATCAGTTCCTCTTTTTTTTGATTCTTCTAGGAGTTTAAAAATAATTTTTATGGAACCGAATCGTAAATGCTT